>Ga0256830_1000020_pt1 | contig 144376 bp, 119 predicted proteins | sample 128326metaG_FD_190537 | JGI IMG/M metagenome (GOLD analysis project Ga0256830, IMG submission 190537) | Hydrothermal vent microbial communities from Lau Basin, Pacific Ocean - 128-326 | ecosystem: Environmental > Aquatic > Marine > Hydrothermal vents | place: Pacific Ocean: Lau Basin...
TATTAATATATCTATTATTGGCACTACATTTTGAGCAAAACTCTAAACCTTAAATTCTAACTTCCTGTATTATATAGAGTTATTTTTTTGCCTATCCTAAAAATCCGTTTTCACTGTAGAAGATGGGTTAAGTAGTAGAGTGCTTTTGCCCACCTGTCGGGCACCTGTTAAGACAACAACGGGATGGTTTTCTGATGCTCTCTGAAGCACACTTGTTATCCATCTTTTTTTGTATTCTGATTCATCTAGTGAATGATAATCATTCATAATATGAATTATATTTATAATGCTTTATTGTGTCAATTGTTCATTTGCGCATTTTATTTTAATGCATTTTGTAAAATGATTTGACATAATGCATATCATTTTGTAAAATAGTTTGACAATATGTATGGATAAACTTATGACAGATATAGGTAACCTTGTTGAGCTTGATAGTTTGGCCAAAACCGAGGCAAAAAAATACCATAAGAAACGTTTTGCCTACAGTTCTATTGAAGTTGGCAAAGGTAAACATTTTACGGGCATTGTGGGTGCAAGAGGTATTGGCAAGACAGTTATACTAAAACAGATTGCCCTAGAAAATGAAAATAGTTTCTATATCTCGTTGGATACTTTTAACGGCGATCTCTTTAATACCGTACATCGTCTAAATAGAGAATTTCAAGTTAGTCTTTTTTTGCTTGATGAGGTCCATTTTTATGGAAACTTCGAAAGAGATCTTAAAAAGATTTACGATTTTCTTGATGTGGGAATAATTTTTACAAGTTCTGTTGCCCTCAGCATGTTTCAATCTATTTATGATTTATCAAGACGAGTAATTTTGTTTACTCTTTATCCTTTTTCCTTTAGGGAATATCTCTATTTTAATTTAAATCTAGGTCTTAATGGTTTATCTTTCAAAGATTTCTATAATAAGAGATGGAGCATAGATTATTTTAAATACTCCTCATATTTGGAAGATTATCTTAAGGGCGGAGTTATGCCCTTTAGTTTGGAAGTACCCAAGCCCCTGGAGATTCTTAAAAATATTCTCGAGAAGGTAATTACAACCGATATCACCTCGGTAGCCCGGTTGCATGTTGATGAGTTGGACAAAATATATAAAATGATAGAGTTTATTGGTAAATCTCCTGTTGATGGGATAAACTATTCGTCTCTTTCATCTAATATTGGCATTACAAAGTATAAAGCGGAGCAATATGTAGGCCTTCTTGAAAAATCATTTATTCTGCAAAGGCTTTTTCCAAAGGGAACGAATGTTTTAAAGGAACCAAAGATACTTATGTGCTTACCCTATCGTCTCTTGTATTCGGATTACGAGACAGCAATATGGGCGCTACGGGAAGATTTTGTGGTTGAAACTCTTAGATCTCTTGGGATACTGCCCTTCTATTTAAAATCTACCAGAGGGAAAAAGGTCCCGGACTATATCATTCCCTTTGATGGTAGTGAAATTGTTGTGGAAGTTGGTGGAAAGGGTAAGGGAAGAGAGCAGTTTAAGGGTATAAAAAATCTGGAAAAGATAATTCTTGTGCATTCCGATGAAACCAAGGGAATAAAGTATCCGCTATTCATGTTTGGCTTTGTGGATAATCTCTGAAAAACTCTCTGTAATTAATATAAGAAATTGAATCTGTAAACTTTGCCGTTTCGTTTCCCCTGTATAGCAGGTAACCTTGCTGGCGGATCTTTAGATACTTTTTTCCTGTTTTTCCGCCCATACCCTCTGGAGTCTCTAAATCCAGCTCCATTATTTTTTTAATGCTTTCTATCATTTTGTATTTTACGGTTGAGTTATTTTTTATTTCTATATAACTAACCTTTTTTTCAGGTAAGTTCTCTATAATTAAATCCACCTCCAATCCGGAACTGCTTCTAAAATAGTATAGATTCTCGTTTTTGTTTAAATGATGCTGCGCCTTTTTTATTTCTGAAACGATGTAGTTTTTAAAAATTGAACCTGAAAGAGGTCCCCTTTCCAGTATGTTAGTATTTGTGACTCCGGTTAGATAACATATCAAACCAGTGTCGTAGAAGTAAAGCTTGGGTCTCTTGATGATTCTTTTACCCAGGTTTTTATGGTATGAAGGCAGTAAAAAAATGATATAGCTTGCCTCCAGCACTGAAATCCAGCTTTGAATCGTCTTAACGGTTACTCCAAGTTCTCTTGATAGTTGGCTCATATTAAGTTCCTGTGCACATAGTGCAACAAGTAGTTGTATTAATTTTTGAAAATCTCGCAAATTTCCGATATTAAAAAGGTTTCCTACGTCTCTTTCTATGTAGGTACTTAAATAAGAAGCAAACCATTCGAAAACATATTCGTAGTTTCTGGTTACCAACTCCGGATAACTGCCGTATAGTATTTGTTTTTCTCTTAAGGTTTCCGGAATCTCCCCATATTGAAATGGCAAAAGGGATAATAAGCCTATTCTACCTGCCAATGATTCGCTTATATGCTTAAGTAGATGAAACTGGCTGGAGCCGGTTAACACGTATTTACCAAATTTATCACGGTCTTTATCCACTTCTATTTTTAGATAAGAAAATATTTCAGGAACTTTTTGTACTTTATCGAAAATTATGTGATTATTGTACTGTTTCATGAATCCCCTGGGATCACTATAGAAAAAGTCGATCAATAACGGGTCATCGAAAGTTACATATTGATACTTACTTCCAAGATGATGTTTTACAAAGGTTGACTTACCGGATTGCCTTGGTCCTGTTATGGCGGTTACAGGAAAGATTTTAAGATATTTGTTTAAGATATTCTCCAGGAGTCTTGGAATATACTTCATGGGGTTATTATATTGGTTGCAGATTTGTAGTGTAAATATAAATCTGCAAGTTTTTTTTGGTTGTAAGATTCTTGGTTGCGAAACTAAAAAATAATGCGGAAGATAAGAGAAAAGTAAATCAAAATTGAAAATATGCCCTTTGTATATTACTATAAGGGTAGATGTAAAGAGGTTCGTTGAATCGGTTTGCCCTGTAACACTGTAACAAACGCTGTAACCGGCGGGAGTAGTTTATGAGGGATAAAGACATGACAGATATTTCTCAAGTACTGGAAGAGGAGTTGGCTGAGGCTTTTGAGGTAAAAGATGAAAAAGCCTTAAAGCGGTATGTGATACTTTTATTGGAAAATGTGATGGGTAGGGAGAAGGCTGAGAAACAATTTGTAGAGTTAAGGAGTGACATAAAGGTATTGGCGGAGACGATGCAGGAAGGTTTTCGCCAGATGGAGAAGCGTTTTGAACAAATAGACAAGCGCTTCGAGCAAGTAGACAAGCGCTTTGAGGACATGTACCACTACATGGATAAGCGCTTTGAACAGGTAGACAAGCGGTTCGAGCAGGTGGATAAGCGCTTCGAAGATATGTACCACTACATGGATAAGCGTTTTGAACAGGTCGATAAACGCTTTGAAGATTTAAACAAGCGCATAGGTTTTATGAGCTGGTTTACACCGACGATTGTGACACTTTTGCTGACACTTGTTATGGCTGCGATGAAGTTTCTTTGATATGGAATGGAATAAACATCCTTGCAAAACAGGGAATATAATCCTATAATTGCTAGGATGATACCGAGGCTGATACAAAAACGATTAGAAAGAGATCTTGAGCTTTATCCGGCTGTTGTGTTACTGGGCGCCCGGCAGGCAGGAAAGACAACCTTAGCATTAAAAATTCGTGAAAAACTGAATGGAATATATTTGGATCTGGAATCTCCCCGGGACGTAGCAAAGTTACAGGATAGCGAACTTTATTTATCGGAACACCTTGATCATCTGGTAATTTTAGATGAGGTTCATAGGATTCCTGAAATATTTCCCGTTCTACGCAGTTTAATAGATAAAGCTCGTAGGCAGGGTAAAAAACAGGGTCTCTATTTATTGTTGGGTTCGGCATCGCTTAATGTTGTGCAGCAAAGCGGCGAATCTCTTGCCGGAAGGGTTACCTATAGTGAACTTACTCCTTTTTCGCTGTTGGAAATTCCACCTGAAAAGAAAGAAATTTTATGGGTGCGTGGAGGATTCCCGGAAAGTTACCTCGCGTCTGACGAAACTATCAGTATGCGGTGGCGGCAGGATCTTATTAGAACCTATATAGAGAGGGATGTGCGCGCGTTTGATATCCGTTTAACTTCGGAAACCATTCGCAGATTATGGGTAATGCTTGCTCACCTTCAGGGCACCAATGTGAATATTGCTCAACTTGCACGAAATCTTGATATTGATGTTAAGACTGTCAATCGATATATAGAGATTCTTATCAGCCTCTTCTTGTTGCGTCGTTTGCCTCCCTGGTATGTGAATACGGGGAAACGGCTTACAAAGTCGCCGAAGTGGTATGTTCGTGATTCCGGTTTGCTGCATGCCCTGCTTGGAATAACTGATAGAGAGGCTTTGCTTAGCCATCCCATTCTTGGTCAGAGTTGGGAGGGTTTTGTGATTGAACAAATATATTCTGCCCTACAGAAAATTGCTGAGCTGTACTATTATCGCACCTCTGCCGGAGCAGAGATAGATCTCTTAATACTCTGGCCGGATCAAAGTTTCTGGGCAATAGAAATAAAACGTTCCTTGCAACCCAAACCGTCACGTGGTTTTTATTCGGCTTGTGAGGATTTACATCCACTGCGACGCTATGTAGTGTATGCAGGAAAAGAGCGCTACACCACTGCCAGTGGTATCGAAGCAATAGCCCTAAGGGAGCTTTTGGAAAAAATAATGCGGAAGATAAGAGAAAAGTAAATCAAAATTGAAAATATGCCCTTTGTATATTACTATAAGGGTAGATGTAAAGAGGTTCGTAGAATCGGTTTGCCCTGTAACACTGTAACAAACGCTGTAACCGGCGGGAGTAGTTTATGAGGGATAAAGACATGACAGATATTTCTCGAGTACTGGAAGAGGAGTTGGCTGAGGCTTTTGAGGTAAAAGATGAAAAAGCCTTAAAGCGGTATGTGATACTTTTATTGGAAAATGTGATGGGTAGGGAGAAGGCTGAGAAGCAATTTGTAGAGTTAAGAAGTGACATAAAGGTATTGGCGGAGACGATGCAGGAAGGTTTTCGCCAGATGGAGAAGCGTTTTGAACAGATAGACAAGCGGTTCGAGCAGGTGGATAAGCGCTTCGAAGATATGTACCACTACATGGATAAGCGTTTTGAACAGATAGACAAGCGCTTTGAGGACATGTACCATTACATGGATAAGCGTTTTGAAGATTTAAACAAACGTATAGGTTTTATGAGTTGGTTTACACCGACGATTGTGACACTTTTACTTACACTTGTTATGGCTGCGATGAAGTTTCTTTGATAGGCCTTTCAAGTAAAGAATCGAAATGAAGATGAACTACTTTTTATAAATTATGTTTAGCCTGGTTACGAGATTAAGTGGGGGGCGGTAAGAATCAATGTAGATTTTCTTCCGAATAGAGAGAGAGTTCTATCAGCCGTTCAAGAAGTTCATTTTTATCGTAGCCGATGAAATTCTTTAAAACGAGTTCCTTGGAAAACAGCCTGCAGATATACCTGAGCTTCCGTGACTTTTTCTGGTTAGCATAAATGTAATCCTTGTGACCGTTATTTATTATTATCAGGTTTCTCTCTTCATCGTATTTGGAACGCCACAGCTCACCGGGCTTTCTAAGAAAAGTATAGCCGGGAAGGCCCTTCCCCTTTTCATGCTCCTCGCCGCTTTCGTGTTTTAAAAGCGAATCGGTAACCGTGACAATCGCCTCCGCCGTGCAAGAGATGATCCCTTTTGCCGATTTTTGAGTTACCGTTGCTCGGATAACCGTAAGCCCAGGCTCATCAGGGGCAAGGTATGTCACAAACTCACCCTCGGTCTTGCTTAAAACACCTTCACCCTCTTTTATATCCCACTCGATATTGATATTATCCTCCACGATCCTACGCTTTTTATCACGTGGTATGCATCTGAAAAGCTTTTCTTCCTTCACCTTGACTACGCAGGATGCAGGCGAAATGATAGCCTTGTATAGCGGCCCCGGATATTCATAGAACTCCTGTGGGGTTTCCGGCTCTGCAGACTCATCCGCCGGATTAGCGTGCTGCCTCTCTGCAATAGAACTGTCAACCCCTTCTGCTAATTCTCTTTCTCCATATTGATTCTTGCCGTCGGCTTCACCTTCATTTTCGCCATCGAATGGAAGTTCCTTTTTTCCCTTCCTCTTCCTGTTCTCAGTCTGAATGTCAAACCAGTCATATTCCTCTTTAGGTAGCATTAAAAGAGCCTCCTGAAGTGCCCTTTTTACGGATTTAAGTATGTTCTTGCTTGCCTCTTCCTCTATTGCCTGTTTTTCTAGCTCTATAATCTTGTTTAGCTTGTCTTCTAAGCTTGAGCTTTTTACCGTTTCTATAAAAATCCAATAGTAATGATCGCGGATGATTCCCCTGCGGGTACCCGGTGTTAGCTGAAGGAATGGAACATCAATCATTCCCTGGAAAAAACCCTCTGTCCATGGAGGTTTGTCAAAATCATCGAGTTCAGTTATCGATTCGAGAACTCTCGTTCCGGATCTGAATAGGCTTACCCTGTTGTCAGGACTTTGATTATTTAAGTAGAGTTCCAGATATATTTCACCCACTTTAGCTCCGCTCGATTTAACCGGTAAAATTTCAAATTCGTGCAAGTGTCTTCCCGAGTACTCTCTCGGTTTAACTTCGAATTCTTTTCGTGAATATCTGTCGATTATTTTTATCTTTACTCCGCTTTTCTTTATTCTATCCCTCAGCTCGGATGCAAGGTAGTTCTGTATTCTTTCGCCATTTAGCTGTTTTACACCGGGAAGTAAAGGCTTTATTAGAAGTTCTGTACCGGGGTTCGAGAATAGCGTTCTTTTCTTGCTGATTGTATAGCCTTCTTCGCCCTTTTTCATCTGCATTACATAGGTCTTTCCGTCAGAGCCTGCTGAGGACAGGTAAAGTGTTGTGCCTACTGTCCAGAAGCTTAAAAGGCCAATGCCAAACTCGCCCTGCAACCCCGAAACCCCTTCGCGTTTTAACCTCTTTTTTATGGAATCGCAGATATGTGTTGCAACGTACTTGAAATCAGGGATACCTTCTTTGTTTAATGGAATTCCTTCTCCGTCGTCTATGATTTTCAAATAGAGTTCGCCCTTCTCTCTTCCCCTTACTATGGTAATATTCTTTGCCCTTGCATCTATGCTGTTTTCTACAAACTCGGCCACTGCCTTAAGGGGGTTATCCTGTGAGAGAGCTATGATAGTGATTGCATTCCAGCTGTCGCCTATTTTAAGCTTGCCGCTGTTTTTCCTGCTTTTGATGTTTTTGCTTTTTTTGCCAGCCGGTTTCTTTTTAGTTTTGGTTTTTAGGGACTTCGAGGTCTGCTGTTTCTGAGATAATTTTAATTTATCCTTCATATTTACATAACTTATAATGCATTAAGTTATGCCATAGTTAAAAGATATTCAAGTAATAATTTTAGGATGGTTATGCAGAGCTTTTAATTGTTGAATTTTTACTCAATCATTGAGTATTGTTACTCAGTTATTGAGTAAATATTGACAAATAATTGCTTCAAGTCTTCAGCAAGGTACACCGTTACCTCCGGGATCGGAGTGGCTTATCAATCAGTGGCCTATGGCGCGCTTGGCAAATATCAAACCTGTACTTCTTATTATTGATGAGGTTCAGAAAATTAGGGGTTGGAGTGAAACTGTAAAACAACTGCGGGATCAGGACTATGCAACAGAACAAGAAATAATGTTTCTTATTTTAGGTTCATCGTCGCTGCTTATTCAAAGAGGCTTAACAGAGAGCCTTGCCGGGTGGTTTTTTTTACATAGATTGAATCATTGGAATTACAGTGAGTCCAGAGAAGCATTCAATATTACACTGGATGAATGGCTTTTTTTCGGCGGGTATCCTGGCGCTTTGAAATACAAGAATCAACCTGAGTTGTGGGGTTCGTATATAAGAGATTCATTAATAGAAACAGCTATTTCGAAAGATGTATTACAGATGCAGAATATTGCAAAGCCTGCACTTTTAAGAAATCTATTCTACCTTTCGGCATTTTATCCTGCTGAAATTCTTTCCTACAATAAAATGCTTGGTTAGTTAACGGATGCCGGTAATACAACAACTCTTGCTTATTACCTTTCGCTATTGGAAACAGCTTTTCTTTTATCCGGATTAGAACAGTTTAAACGAGGTAGTATACCAAGGCGTAAGAAGAAAAGCAGCCCAAAGCTGATCTTATGGAACAATGCCTTAATAAATGCAGCGACAATGGCCAGTTTTCGTAAAACGCAGGAGGATCATGATAAATGGGAGAGGCTGGTTGAGAATGCAGTAGGAGCACATTTTTTAAATAATATGGGGACACTTCCCTACCGTCTTTTTTATTGGAGAAAGGGTAACTTTGAAGTTGATTTTGTTCTGGCCTTACCGGCAAAGATAATTGCAGTGGAGGTTAAGTCTTCCAGGATGAAAAAGCCACGTGGGCTTGAAAAGTTTTTACAATTGTACCCAAATGCCAGACCATTAATAATAGGCGGCAGCGGAATGGCATTGGAGAAGTTCTTTATTACTGACCTGAGTAAGTTGATAGATGCTGTTTAGATGCCGTTTTGCATTAATTTTACATTGATATTTGAGTTGATTCCAGTTGATATCTGATCATCGATGTCGGTGTTTTGCAATTTATCATTTGCAATTCTTCTACAGTGCGAATATTCATTTAATTGTATTATAAAGAATTATTGTTTTTAAAACTCCTCTTGGCACTACATTTTAACTGCCTGACAGGTGAATAACATTGCTATACGATTTTATTTTCATCTTTCAAAGCCATTTGTATTTTACTGATAATGGCCGTTAGTAGCTACTTTATCACTTAAGCTTTTTCTTTATATCGTATTGAAAGCGGATAGTTTTTATCCAGCCATTCCAGTAGTTTCTCCATAAAGAGTTTTCGCTGTTCAATGTTTGACTTTATACCACCAAGTTCTATGTAGTAATTCATTTGGTAATCTTCAATTCCCATGTAATATGTATGTATATTGTAAGCAGCAACCATCTTTTCAATAGTACCTGCCCCGAATATCAGCATCGTAAAAAATGCTCCAATAAGCTGGGCGCCCCTTCCCGCTTTTGAAACTTCATTATATTTTGTCAATTCTATTTCCATCAGCGCATCAACATTAAGCTTTTTAAGTATTGAATCATAGTCCAAATTATTTAAATCTTTCGTATCATAATCTATACCCGGATATTTTACTTTGATACTATTAACAAGGGTAATGTTTTTTTCAAATTCGTCATAAAAGTAGTTTTCCCAATAATTCTTAAAGCTCATAACTTCTTTTCCATATGAACCTTTTTTATATAGTTTTAAGGGAAGAATTGCTATCGTGTGAATATTTCTTTTATTTTTGTTAATTTTATCGGCTTTTGGTAGTGTTGTGCAACCCATGAAAAGAAGCGATATAATTATTAGCAAAAATTTAACCATACCCATTATCTTGTTTCTTTGGTTAAATATTATTTGCGCTGAATTATTAATATAGTGCGTATTCCTTTTTCTCGGCGATCTCACTTTATTTCATCCTCCTATTAATTAGATCAGAATAATGTTAATGTTCTTTTTAACCCTAAGTAAGGGGTATAGAACCATCCGGAACTCACCTGTGGTAGTTCTTCTCCATTTTTAGAAGAAGAAAAAACGTCTCCTAGATAGTATCCTGCCCTTACCCCTGCTATTATAGTAAATGATTTTGATATTTTGTAACCAATAGATAATCCTGCACAAAATCCATATGGTGCTGCAGTAAAATCGCTCAAACTAAGAGTTTCCGTGTCTTGCAAAAATGAATCAGGATAGTTTAGAAGACTAAGCAATCCTCCTATATAAACCTCTAAATCCAGATAATTCAATTTGGGTCTGTATATTACTCCAATTGCGAGATTTCCTCCTTCACGCTCCTTAATACCCTTCCCTCCAAAGTCTAATACTTCGATGTTTCCGTCGATGCTGTTTGTTTTAATTCCCGTATATGCAAAATTTAAATCAGCAATTAGAAAGATTCCTAATGTTTTGCCAAATGTCATTAGTGATAACATTCCAGGAGATTGTACATCAACCTCGTTATTACCTACAACAATATGAGATAAACTATATCCCAATCCTACTTCAGCAGTTTGATCGCTCCACACATTAGTCGCCAGTATGAATGCCAATGCTGCAAACATTAGAGAAACCAGTGCCTTTTTCATTTTTTTATTCCTCCTTTTGAATCCTTATTTTAATGCAAGTTCAAAACTCATAATTGATTACACTTAAGATATTATTTTGATGCTAGATATTTCTTTATCTTTTTAACCATATCATTTCGACCTATTTCTTTTGCCATATCCAAGGGGGTTTCTCCTTTATCATTCTTTTTGTTGGAATAGTAACCGCTTTCAAGTAAGAAATTTAATATCTCATCATTTTCCAGCCCTACACTGAAATGACTTATTGTGTTTCCCTGATGATCAACATAATTTCTGTAAGCAGGAGAATGTAGGATTAGATATTTTACAACCTCGTTTCTTCTATCATCTATGTATATAGGGACTAGATTAGGTACTATTTTTACTGCTTTAGCAAAATCAGCACCTTTTTTAAGAAACCACATTGTTATATTGTCAAATCCAGGTCTTCTATCAGACATAATAACCAGAAGGGGTGTATCACCTGTACTATCAGGTTCATCAATTTTTTTATTGTATTTGTAAAGCAAATCTAGCATTTCAATACTTGGCTCATACAAAGCATAGTGGTAAATATTCATACCGAATTTATCTTTAGCAGTAACATCTGCTCCTGATTCTATCAGTAATTTTACATGTTCTATCTTTCCTGCTTGAATTGCAGCAAGAAGAATACTAATTCCTTTAGAATCCTGATGGTTGATATCTGCTCCGTTTTTTAGCAATAGTTTTGCTATTTTTAGTTCATTATGGCTAAATGCTGCTCCCAGAGGAGTTGCTTCCTCTCCATACACGATTAAACCTGAATTAACAATTTTTGGATATTTCTTAATATATTTTTGTACTTTTTCATAATCTGATTTTCCAATAGCAGCATAAAAAAACATTATTTCATTAACCCCGTATTGGCTTTCACTATTTCCTTTGATACCAAGAAATATCATTAAAAGTATTAATATGGTCTTATTTGTTATTTTCATTTAATAATCCCATCCTCTCAACCAATTATTAAAAAATTTAAGCCGTTTCTTCTTGGAACCATCAGGCATTTCAAGGTAATTGGCATAATTACGAATGTTTCGGTCCAAAAGCATTTCAGGCAAATTGTAGAAATGAGGAATAAACTCAGCTGTAAGACTTCCATTGTTGTTAATAAACATATTTAATTCAGGTTTAATAGCAGAGAAAAATCTATCCTTTCCGACCTGCCACATAGGAAGTTGTATCTTAGTCACTTTGAATCCCTGCATAGCTCCTTCTGTATATTGAATAGCAATCTCTGTTGCAGCAATAAAGCCTCCATATTTTTCAAAGCCAAGAAGTTCTTTCTTAGCTTCTATATCATGCGAATATTGTTTATTTAGGAAATCAAACCTTCCCGTTGATGTTAGCTTCTTATTATGAATATTGAACATGTCTTTCATACTGTACTTAAGTTCATCCACTGATCCTGATGCTGCTGACAAATTAGGTGGTGTTCTTTCTCCCATGAAGGTATTATTATAGGAAAAATTAATTCCTAATCTGTAAATTGTTCCATACTCATTAACGATAGAAAGGAAAGAGCCTTGGTTAAAGCTATAGTTCCAGCTTGGTTTTTCTATATCGCTTCCAGCTTTCATTAAATATTTCATATTTCTATTCTTCTCAATAAGAACATCTTTTATTATGCTTAAATCTACAAAGTAGCCCAATTTATCATTGATTTTATAAGAATTGAAAGCTAATTTTTCAAATGCTTTTTCTCCGATAGTTGTTTCTGCATTTGTAATTAGATATAGCCCCATTCGTTTATTTACTTCTTCTGAAAATTTTAATGCTGGCCCTTTTCCATTCACTATGAGTTTCAAACTATTTTCTTTTGTTAAACCGTCCATATTCCATAATTTAAATTCTCCCCCATTATTGGTTTCTATATAGAGACTACTCCTGTTATCATCTATGAATCTTCCATCTTTCATTATCTTCCAATAGTCAGCAGAAGAATCGTAGTTAGTGCCGGCATAGGAAGCAAAACTTGAAAAATCGTTGTTTTTAGCAGCTTCACGTAACTTACCAAGATCAAGCTTCATCTGGTTAGTTAATACACTGCCTCCATAGGTCCCCGCTACCTGCCCTGCCACTACGCTGTGAAGCAGCACAGACCCCACTGTTTCTGCAAACTGCCCCACTCTTCCGTCATCCTTCCCGTTCCTCCCTGCCTCATGGCTTAAATATACTCCCTTTCCAAGTTCAGCCCCTTCAAAGTATTTCTTCCCCAATAGTATTACCTTTCTCCCCCCTCCGATATCCACTGTCTTTGCAGTTGCATCAAGGCCTTCATCTTTAGCTAATAGTGTCTTTCCATTTAAAATATCTCTATAAAGCCCCTCCGTATCCGAAAGCCCCGAAGAATAGAGTGTCCTCATGGCAACAGCATTTTGCCTGGCACTCTCACCTGCTAATTCTATCTTCATGTTTTCTCGGTACGCTTCCAAGCCCTTAAGCCCGCTAGACAACTGGCCTAAGCTAACATCAGTTCCTGCACCTCCAAGCTTAAGGTAATTACCACCGTCTCCGAAGTGCATCTCAAGGAGACCATGATTAATAGGGCTTCCGAACATATTAAAGTTAGCTAAGTTTACAACTCCGCTTCCTGTCATGGCATAAGTTAATCCGGTAGATGCAAGTCCCCCTACCAGTGCATTAAAAGCCTTAGCGTTAGCATGCAGATTTCCCGTATAACCGTAGATACTTTTATCAAGCCCGCCTGTAATACCCGTACTCAAAGCCCCGCCCAAATATCCGGCAATAGCAGCATCACCGAAAGTTCCTTCTGCAAAGCTGTTAAAGTCCCAATTCCAGCCTTTCTCCTTAGAGTAGTTAAAGGCACCTAAAGCACTTCCAACAGCACCGGAAGTAAAAAGCTCAGCACCTTTCATTAAAGCCATAACACCGGCATCACCAACAACTGCTTTACTTACCATGCCGTTAAGCCCGTCCTTTAAAAACCCACCGGCCCCAAACTCACTAGCCGTGCCACCAGCCCCGGCTACAGCCCCAGGATCAAACCCGTTAAACACTCCTCCGACAGTGGCAGTAGCCATGCTCGTCAAAGCCTTAACCCCAAAACCCGCGAAGGCTATATCTGCATCTACATAGTTTCCGCTAACATCAAGAACAGTAAACAAGGCGTCATCTACAAGGTTAACAGCCGCAGCTATTAAAGGCCCTGCCCCGGGTATTGCCATCGTTGCTATGCTTACCCCCATATCAGTGACATCCCGAATACTCGGTGCATGCACATCAAGGCCAAACACTCTCTGTTCGTCATCATCCCATATCCTCTTGTCGTATTCAGGCTTACTGTACTCGCTCCAACCTCTGCCTTCTAACAGGCTGTACCTGTAGAACTCATACATTATCCTTCCCATCTCCCCGCTACCGGTAGATGCAATGTTTTGCTTCATGGAATCATGATCTACAGCATACTTGTATTCTGCATTTGTCTTTAGTACGGGAGCCTCACCAACATGAGAATAAAACAGCCCATCCTTGATTTTACTCTTCCCGGATGCACTCCTATTACCTACCTCATCTTTCCCAAAAACCTTTTCCATAACACTCTTCATAGCGCTCATGGCACCATCAATAACTGCCTGGATTTCCTCTGTACTAAAGCTATCTACATTCAGCCTCTTTAGCCTTTCCAAATTACTGGCACCTGCAATCTTTTCAGGATCAAGACTCAAACCACCTGGTAGCAGAAAAAAGCTGTATTCATCTATCTCTGCGTGTTCCCACTGGTCACCGTTAAGTACCGTACTGTCCGTTAGTATGTCCTTGGTATAGATTCCTCCCGAATCCTTATAACCCGAGCTTAAAAAGGTGTTATCAAGCGATTTCTTAACCCCCGTGTTCGCCCTGTCTATATCCTCTTTCATGTTTTTAGAAGCTTCCCTTAGACTCTTTAAAGCCTGGGTTGCAGTAATATAGAGAATTTCCTTTTCAATCTCCCTCTTATCCTCGTTCTGAAAATCTTCCACCATATTAACAATTTCACTCTCTCCCATTATGGAAAGCTTTAGCATTCCATCGGTGGTTACACTGGTTGCTGTAATAAGGTTGTTGTCATAGCGTGCATTGTTTAGAAGCCTCTCAAGCCTTCCGCCTGTTAAACTCTCGATAACCTTTGTGGCATCAGGCGGCGTTGTTACTATTTCACCTATTTCCCCATCCTCTGCCTCTTTTATCCCCTCATCAGCGCTCACACCTATCCTGTTTAGAATATTTTCTCTTCCCGCCAACGAAGCCTTTTTAGCAGTATCGGTCACCCACCGATTCTTGGCATCGAGAAACTCGCCGTATTTTTCATTCCAGAGTCTATCCTTGTCCGTGTATTCCTGATGAAAAGTCTTAACCCATCCCCTCCTGCTTTCTTCCAATCGTCTTACCGACCTGTTCCATTCACTGTTCCCCTTTCTTATAATGCTCTTAATTGATTCCTGCCACTGCGCCTTTCTATAACCAAGATTTTCCCACATGAGGTTCCATTGATTCTCTTTAATCTCTGCATACCGCTTGTACCTCTCCCCGTTCAGACTCAAAATCCTTTTCTTGATTTCTTCTAATGCTTCCCTCTTTTCTTCCCTTAAACTTTCGTATTTTGAACTGTCAAGTTCACCCGCCAATCCCATTGACGTTTCTAACAGCCGCATCTGGTGGGTTCTTTCTGTGTAAATGCTATCCTCATAGGCATCCTTCGCGCTCTTTACAAGCTCGGCATACATGGAAGCCTCATCAGAATCAGAAGTTTGCTCGTCACCACTTTCCAAACCGTATTGTTCCTTAGCATCCAGATATTTTTTCTCTAATTCCGTCTGCTTCTCTCTAAGCCCTTCTGCAGTATCCAAAAGCCTCTCAAACGAAGCTACCTTTCTATCCTTTGCAATTTCCCTGTAGGTTAGAAGCAGGGAGCTTACACTCTTCCTGCCATCCTCATGCACATCCAGGCTGTAGTTTCCCATTAACCATGTAAGAAAACCATCGTCATCCTTCCACCTGAAATCCTTCTCAGCTATTCCAAGAAATCCTTTCAGATTTAAACCCTTCTTTTTTAATGTTTCCAATATGGCCGTTCTAAGCTCTTTGTCAGTTATACTATCCTGATTCTTTCCGCCCTTCTTCCCTTCCATTTTACTTAAAAGAGCCTCTTCCCGGTGAAGTGCACCTGCAAGTTTTAAGCTCTTTTCCAGGGAGCCGGTTAGATTTTCAACTGTCGAAAAATATGTAGTTTCCAACTGTTCCGGCTTTGTGATACTCCAGGCCTTCATGATGTCATTGATGTTCTTCTTTGTTAGGTTGGATTGAATAGCCTTTGCCGTACCAAGACCAAATATAACCAGCGCTTCGTAAATTATGCCTCCTGAAAGCGCCGGACCTACAAAGGGGATAAGGGCAACAAGCGCAGCCGTAGCCATCATACCCATGTAAACTTTTATAAGTGTGTCGGCTGCATTTTTTTGAGAAATCTGTAAATCATTCATTCTGCCAAGAACATTTTTCTTAAAGTCGGCATCATTGTATTTTTTAAGGAGCATCCTATTAAGGTCGATGCCCATATCCTCTGAGAAAAGGTAAAACTTGAACAGCTCGTTCTGCTTTTTATCCGAGGTAATCCTGTCGTATGCAGCTTTGGCCCGGTCTTTTAGTTGATCCTGCCACCCCTTTCCAAGTACATGCTTTACAGTTGCTGATTCGTTACCGATTATTGCAGAGGGTTCCAGCCTGCTATGTATGCCGTTCCAGAATTTTTCCGTATCCTTGTTACCGGAAGCATTTGAAGCTTCCTTAATATTTTCACCGCTTGCAGTGTATTCATAATACCAACGGGCAAGAGACCAGTTCTCAAAAACCGAAACAGAATCACCCTGGGTCTCCAAAAAATTAGCCATGTCTTCTGCCCATTTTTCTCTGTCTTCTTTAAGAGTTGGCTTTGAAATTCCATAAGCTTCAAATGCTTCCTCTGCCGCTCTTTCGGTAAAACCATATTTTTTCTTAAGCTCTTCTACTGTCCCGCCCATGTAGAAGTACATGTCTCTTACGGCATCATTTGCAAATACCTTTGTATTAATACCCCGGGAATCCGTTTCATCTTTCAGGCTAATCACTTTTTTCCCGGCTCCTGTTCCCCTTAGCGAAAAATCAAGGCCGAACCTGTCAAGACTTGTAGAATTAGTTTTCACCCTGTAGAAGTCTGCCAGACCATATTCCCTTGTAGTTAAATCCGTTCCGCTTTTAAGGCTTAGAATTTCATCCAGATTGCTATCGTAATTTCTCCTTGCATCTTCCACCCGTTTTACCTGTTTTGCGGTCTCCTCTGCCGTCAGGCTCAATATTTTACTGAACCAGATGGCGCTTTTGAAATTACCGACGTAATCGTTAAAGTCTTTCCTGTATTGAGGACTCTTGTTCCCAAAATCCTTTCGCTTGTCGGTATCAACGAAAGAGAGAGCCTGATAAACCGCATCAGCCTGGAGCTTTCTCTTATGAGTATAGTCAAGCCTTGTCAGGGGATTTGAAAGGCCTGCCGACCTGTCTGTTAATTTATCCTGGTCTTCATAAGGATTCATAGCATACTCATTTATTGCCTCAGCCTTGTCCAACCTAAAGTTTGCCGCATTGTAGGCTTTCCGCATATCCTCCATGTTGCCAAACTCGTCGTTGTAGTTGTCTTGCGCATTTTCATACCGGGAAACAGCCACTGCCCAGTTATCCTTGCTCTCTGCAAGAAGGCCCTCTAATCTGTTTATATTCTCCTCATCCTCCTTAATTGCTTCCTTTAATTCGGTATGCTTCTCGTTGCCTAAGTAGTCATAAAGTTCGCCTCCTATCAAAGCAATCTTTTCTTTAAAAAATGAAACCCTCTGAATATGATTTGCAAGTTCAGTGTATCTATCCTGATAATTAATACGGTTCTCTCTCACTCCCGAAAGTTCGGGCTTTGAATCACTCACATTTTCAAGTTGTAAGTATGCGTTAAAGAAATCCCTTTCACTCGAGGTGTGGTAGTCTGCCTTGCCGTTAGCACTACTTGCGCTTTCGGCTACGCCGGAAATATCAGTGCCATTGACAACCTCACCGCTCCCGCCATCCTCTCCGGCAGATCCAAAGATGCTCTCAATTGCAAGTGATGCATTCCCGGAAGCCTCCTTCAATCCGGCTAAAGCCTCTAAGTACTCATTTTCATAGAAAGTCCCCACCTTTGAGTCACCGGACAAGTAGTAATCAACCGAATTAGCATCGATTTTGCTGAAATCATCGTAGCCACTTATATCATCAATTATCTTAGGGGCAGTCGCCCCCTCTAAGCTTTCTCCATCCTGAAAGTAATCACCAAGGTATGCCCTGTAGTTCCTTCTGTCATCCTGGAATCTCTCTTTTAGAGAATTGAATCTCTCTGCTATCCCTTCTGATTGCACCTGAAGAGTAAGCTGCGAAGCGGCCGATTCTTCCGTCTCCGAAACATATTCAAGCAACGCTTTTTGAACTTCACCGACATGGCTCTTGTTCAAAGTCTCTGCCGCCAGAAGGACATCGGTTATCCCTATCTCCTCACTATCTTTGCCATCCCAAAGCGATACGATAAACAACGGCTCATCGAGCAGCTTGCCTGTTGCACCATTGTCAACTATTTCTGCAATCTTTAACAGGGAAGCAGAATCCATATTGATACTTGCCGTACCGTTCTCCTCCGATACAAAGGCAAAGACACTCTTTTCCAGGGCTCTAGCGTATCGTTTCTTTAATTTCAGTGCATTCTTTAAAAGATAAAAGCTCTCCCTTTCATCCACAGACAGGTTTTTTACGTACCTCTCTTCTGTTTCTGGAGAAAGCTTTCCTGTAAGCAAGGCCTTCTCCAGTAAAAAGGCTGTGGATGCATGGCTATTAACCGTTCCTGCAACAGGGGAGGTAATAGGGGAGGCAACAGAGGAGTAGAGCAGGGCCTCTTGCCTATTATCACTGAAGCCGGCAGGAAGAGTAATCGCGGCCGATTTGAGAGCTGACTTAAGACCTTCAGGCATGGTTATCCCTGCAGAATCGAGGTACCAATCTGTTAGATTTGTAGGATTTGCAGAAATGTTCTTTAGCGAATCGTTGAGCTTCAGGTAGAAAAGGGTGGGCAAGATGCTGTTTACCTTAAGAGTGTTTTTTACAGTACTAACAGCATCGCCAGTAGCGGACACGTTGGTCCTGGTAAGGGATTTTAGCGTCTCTGTAAAAAGGTTTGCGGAAACCCCTTTTAGGCTGTTAAGTATCTCCACGGAAGAAAGATATTCCCCGTAACCGTCAATGCCCTTATCCTTGAGAAATGAATCTATCAATATCTCGGAGACGTTGTTCGGGGTGCCGGGTATCACATCCCCGTCGGTTAGTGCATTCAAGACTCTCTGGCCAAATTGAAGAGAAAGTGCATATAGTAACTCATCCGAGTCTTTTATGCCGGAAGTTTCAATATCTTCATCCAATAAAAAGCCATTAAGCAGATTTTCTGACTCGGCCTTGCTTTCGATGGTAAGAATCAATCCACCATATTCTTTGATTTTCGCAGTCTCGGCTGAAGCGGCAGATAGTTTGCCAACCAGATACTGGTATGCATCCAAACCGCCGGATCCGGCCTCCGAAGCGGGGAGCTCTGCGATAGTTTCGTAGTAGGCTGTTATGGCCTTTGCTATTGCTATGTCTCTAAGAGGGTTCTCTGCAAGTTGCCCGATAAAACCGCTGTAACCCGAGGTTTCTTCTATTATATTGTTAACATCAGAATCGATACCCGCTGTGTCTATTTCCTTTTCCTGCTTTGAAAGTAATTCCTTGTACCCGTTAAAGAAGTCAGTTATCCGGTTTTGCAGTTCTTTCGAAAGGTGCCATGAGCCAAGGATTTCCGAAGCTTTGCTATTAAGCTCTTCTACTGTATCAGCAAAAATTCTTCCTTCGGCTATGGAGTTAAGCGTAAGCTTTAACTTGTATGAATAGTGAAACACCTCGGCATCCATGGCAGACGGAAGCAGGGCATTCAGCCATTCTGATTCAATATCAGCAAGACTGCTCTTGCCTGTAGCAAGTTCATTGTATAGTTTTGAGGCACTCTCCATGAAATCAAGAAAAGCGGCATTTCCCCCTGCATAGGTATCCTTGAGGTAGTTAGAAATTAGGGACGAGTCCTCTCCTATAGCAGCCTTTCCTGCCGTATCCCAGCTATCCTTGAAGTAACCGAATATTTTATGCGAAGCTGCAAGGTAAGCCTTTTCCTCTTCCTTAAGTGTAAAATTATAAACACTGTCAATGTTGGAATCTGTGAGTGTATAAACACCTGCAGTTTCACTTTCTCCATCGGTGGGAGTAATCTTGCCCCTGTCCTTCGAAATCAAAACGGAAAGCCTTACTAGGTTCAGGCTTTCATCAATTATATCTTCCTTGAAGGCACCCAGTATTCCATTTTCCCTATCACCTAAGTCCAGGGTTTCCAGGTAATTCCCAAAGGCCTCATCGATAGAGGAGGAGTCCAATTTTGCATATTCATCGGTGTTCATTTCAGAAAAGAGTTTCTTTGCAATCCCAAGAGATACTTGGGAAGCCACCGTATCTTTTATGAACTCCGCTGATACATGAGATGTTTTACTGGCAGGTTCTCCGTTGAAAAGCCCGGTAGATTCGATCTGTTCCAACAAACCGTAGGCATCGAGTAACACCTTTATGCCTGAAGAACCCGAGCGTGCGGAATCGTAAATCGATGTATTCAAATCGTTTTCAAGGGCTTCCAGATTGGAAAGTATCTCGGCAATCGCAGCAGAGGAAGAAGAAGCATCCGAGTTCTCCCTTTCCGCCCCTAACTCAATTCCACCGCTCTTTAGCACCTTTAACAGAAAGAAACCTGTTACACTATCTGCCAGCTTGTTTATTTCGACCTTTACATATCCGGGAAGGTTTTCGGTAGCCTCATTAAGCTTACTACGAAACATCGTAAGCTTCTCTGCAAGATTCTTTCCCGCTGCATTTTCACCAGAGTTCTTCCACAACTCATCCGGCTTATTTATCTTTAGCAAATAATCAGGCCCTATACTCCCCATCCCGTATTCGGTTAATATCGCATCAACCCTTTCAAGTGCATCCTTTTCAAGCTTCTCCCTTATTCCCGGGACACTTTTCCCATACCGGTTCAAGAGGAAAAAGCTGTTCTTCTCGTCGTTCCTCCTGTTCCTTATATCTTTAAAGAGCAGGCCGGATATATCGGTATCCCCTCCAAGTGTCAGAAAGCTCTTTCCGGAAAAGAAGTCCCTCAGATACCCGCCTTCGCCTACGAGCCCCCGTAGATTTCTCCTTACAGTGTCCTTACCTGTTATAAGGTTTTCAGTTTTACCAAAAAAATCCAGTATCCTGTCAAGTGCCCCTTCTGTCTCTGAGATTTCATTCTTAAGTTCCTTTAGACCAACCCTTTTCAACACCAGCCTGTCTGTAATAATCGAGACCGCAATAGCCCGTACCGTATCTTTATTCCCATCAGAGGGATCCGGCAGGCGAGAAAGCCATGAGCTATCGGCTATCTCCTCCTCTTGCCCGAATAATTCAAAACTGATTCTTTCCACCTCTGCCATTACCTGCTTTTCTACCCTGGCCCTTTTTAAAAAGTACCTGCCATCTGCGCTCTCAGCCAGGTATTCAATTTTCGCATAGGTATCAGAATCCTTAAGGCCGGCCAGAGCGAGCTCCGATTCGTATTGTTGCAGATTGAGACCGGTATCATTAAGCCATTTATCGAGGCTTTTCGAGGTAAGTATTGTTATTTCATTAAAATTGTCTCTGTAATTGTTCTTCTTCAGGTTTGCAGCCTCACTGCATAGGCTCTCGATTTTTAGTTTTTCAATGCCTTCAAGGGCGCTCTTCTTATCCTTGGAAAGCCCGTCACTACCGGCGCCCGAGGTTTGTAATTCTTCGAGCCTGTCAAATGCCTTTCGTAGCCTCGGATAAAACACGGGATCATCTATCCCTATTCCCAGGCTATCCAGAATATCCTCGAAATCTTTGTAATTATCTTTCCATGCATTCTTCCAGGCTTCCGCTTTCCCGGCTAAAGCTTTTAGCTCCGCAAGGGAGGGAAAGCCACCTTCGCCCTTTCTGCCTGTTAAAAGCTCAAATACCCTGTCATTCAAGCTGTTGTAGAGGTTGTCAAGTTCAAAGAGCCTCGAAGCCGTAAAGTATTCGGTGTATAAACTTTCCTCTGTAGTCTCCTCTCCGCTTTCCGCCTGAAGGCCATCTGCCATAAGGCCATGTGCCTTAAGGAGATTCCCGTAAAATCCCGAAATCTGTTTTTTAAAGTAATCTCCGTTTTCTGTTTTCAGCATCGAGAGCTTGATATTGTACTCATCCAATGCCTTTTCAAGTTCCTTCTCCCTCTCTGCAAGTTCAACCTGAATATCTGCAAGCTTTCCCTTGACAGAGGAGAGTGTTTTTCCTGCCTCTTTCAATTCATCAACTGAATCCTCATACCTCTTTCTTGCTTGCCCGAAATCTGAGAGTGCCTGTTGATACTCTCTGGCAGTCTCAGCCTCTGTCGGCCTGTTGGAACTCGTATCCCGGGCATAGTTATAAACGGACAGGGCAATATTATACTGTTTGTCCCAGTACTCCTTAATGGCTTTGGCCTTAAGCAGTTCTGCCTGGTAATTGTCCAGGAAAATTGTATCATTCATGCTGTCAGCATCAATGTTGAGCAGGGGGTCATCTGTGAAAATACCTGCAGAATCAGCGAATCGATCGAGACCATCTTCCAGGCCAATTGTGCCAGCGGCGGCAGTACCGGTATCGGTAGCATCGACGGTGTCAGTGCCGGTAGCGCCAACACCAGTGGCGCCAGCAGCCCAAACAGCCCCTAAACCCCCGTCAGAGAGTGTTATCCCGTATAGCGATATAAGCTTTTTCTCCGCCTCTTTCCTGTATTGACTGTACTTCTTTTTAATGGCTTTCCATGATTCGATGTGTGAAGGGCTCTCCGGTGATTTGCTTTCCTTCCAAAACTCTATTGAATCATCCGACTGTTTAATCATATTGGCAGACTTTATGTATATTTCTATCAGGCCATCCAACTGGCCGGAGAGGTTGGCAGACCTTGTTCTAATAGCTGTTTCAAGTTCTACCTTGGAATCCTCTATCGCCCTTGCAAGGGAATCCTCCTTGTCCTGCCAGAGCACGAGCCCCCTGTTTACGATAGAGTTCAGCTCACTCTGCCAATCCTGTTTAGCCCTTACGAGCTCTCCGTATGCCTTCTTCCACTCCCTTTCTCCCTCTGCAAATGCCTTTCCCGCATTCCTTTCCCATTCCATCCTGTTAAGAAGAAGCTCTTTCTCAGCGCTCTTCCACTTGTTCATCCCGGCCTCAAAGACCCTTTCAAAATCCTCCCGCCACTTCTCCGCATTTATTTCTCGGCTGGCTTCCAATCCCCTTGTTCTCGTTTGCCCTTTTGATACCTCAATATTCTTTTTAAGGCTTTCTATTCCAGCTGAAAGGTTCTCCTTTGTATCCTCTATGATATTTTTTGCAACCGATGCTGCACTCCTGTCCTCGCTCTTCTTCTTAAGCGAAAACTGATCCCTCCTTCTCTTTGCATTGAACCTCTTTTCCTCCATGCGAAAGATTCTGTTCAACTCATTTCTGTATGATTTCTTTACAAGCTCCAGTTTTGACGTGAATTGAACATCTATATTGATACTTGACGCGCCGTTACCATCGTTTCCCAACAGGCCGAGCAACTCCCCTTTCCATGCAGCCCCTCTACCCTCTAGGTTTTCAAGTGCATCGTCCAGGGCTCTCTTAACAAGGGTGTCCCATGCTCTACCATCCTCTTCCAGGTTTTCCTCTTTTTTTAAAAGTGGGTCGCCTGCAGAGTCGAGCTTAAGGCTTCCGTCCTCGTTGGTTTCAAACAGGTACTGCCTGTTTGCCCTGTTTATTTCCCCGTATATTATCCCGGGATTCAGTATTACCCTTTCATTGAAGAATTTATCTATAAGCCAATCCTTAAATCGTACCTTTACTATGGTATCGAGAGTGTATTGAAGTTGATTTTTATTATTTTCAATCAGCTCCTCATCTCCGGGTAAATCAATTGTCAAAAGATATTCCTCCTCCCATCTGGCAGTAACGATCTCTACACCCTGCCTGGCTATTCTCTGCCATTCCTCTCTGCTCCGGGAGAGATCTGCCCTGTCCAGGTATATGTTGAGGCTTTTCTTATCAAATCCATCGGGAAGGTTAGTGCCAAAGTCATCCGCTGCAATAAGCCAGGTGAAGTTTAAAAGAATAAGAGCAGCAATGAATCTGTTGAAAAGGATATGAGCAGTAAAAACTTTTTTTATTTTACCACTTTTCATATTTATTAATCCATAGTATATTTTTCACAATATGTCAAGGAAAATCGTAATTTTGCATCATATAGTTATTATCAATTATCCATATAGTATAATGATATAGAGATAATTATGTACAGTATAAGAAGTTGTATAAAAATATTCATGATAATCCTTGTGTTTTCCGGTCTTTTGGAGTGCAGTAGAATAAATTTTTTTAAAAAAAATATTCCGGATGAAGCCATTTCAAGGTATCTCTCTGCAAAAAAAATCTATGAAAATGGTGATTTTTTATCTGCTTCAGGTGAATTTGGGTCAATTTATGAAGAGTATCCTTACTTCTACCAGGCAGGTTTCATGTACGGAAAATCGCTCTTCTTTATGGAGAAAACAGATGATTCCAGGGGCATCTTTGAAAAATTATACAAAAAATTCCCCGCCTTCACAGACGCAGGTTTCTGGCAGGCACGCACATTATACAGCTTAGGGAAATTAGACGAGGCGGAAGAGCTTCTCCGTAGACTCTTGAGTTATCAGCATGACAACCCGGAGTTTCTCTATATGCTAGCCCTTATCAGCCTTGAAGAGGATAGAGTTCCGGATGCAATATCATTTTTAAAGAAGGCTTCTCTTTTCGGAGAGAGGTTTGCACTTGTCTATTTCCAGTTGGGTAGATTGTACGGCCAGCTGGGATTGAAGAGTGAATCACTTAAAGAGCTATCAAGGGCGAAGGTTCTTCTGTCAGAAGATAGCAATCTTTCTGGTTCGATAGAATCCATAGAAAAAAAAGTCTCTTCGGAGGTTTATAGCGGAAAAAGGTAGGTTATGAAAAAGATATTTATTATTGAAGCTGTTGTAATTTTCACTTTGTCTCTCGGATTTATCTCTTGCAGTTCACTTGGAATGCCGGCAAAAAGGGTAGAGGTTTCTTCATTCCACGAGGTAACACCTCCTTATGTTTTTCTTGTAAAGAGTATTAGCATTATTGATAAGGATGGCTTTTCTACCGGGGAGAGTTTTATAAAAGATTATCTTATAAGCACTGGTTACAAATACGGTTTTCGGTTTGTCTTCCCCAAAGCTAAAGGCGAAGCTGATACTTCAGAAGCTGAAAAATCTACCCCGTATCTTCTGGATCTTCTTATCAAAGAAAAGGGTTTTCAGGAAGGGCTAAAGGAACTTACATCGATAAGTGCCACATTGCATATATACAGAAACACGGGGACCAAACAGGAACACGGTGTTTTGGAACCGTTACTCTACCAGGTTGTGCTGACTGAGGAATCAAACGTCTCCATAGATTCCTACGGCAAGCTTTTCAAGGTGGTAAACGAAATCTTTGGCAAACTGCATCGCGAACTTAAGAAGGAAAAGTCCAAATCTACCGGGAAGCCGGGGAAAGGAAAATAGCTGATATTATTGTAGTAATTCCTAAGGCCAGAGGACGGCAAATATCAATTTTACTTCTCTTTTTCTTTAGCTTTATTCCCGTTATTGCTGATGATCAATTTGAAATTACAATCGACGATGCACTAAAGTTAGCCGTAGAGAACTCCTACCAGCTTAAATCTGCAAGGCTGAGGCTACTGTCTGCCAGAGCGGGGTTCGAGGCGGACATTCGAAAATTCTTGCCGGCTCTCGGTTTGACATTCGGAAGCAGCGATTCTGTTGTATTGGGAGGTGTGGATACCTATTCAAAACAGTTTACCGTTAAGTTGAGCCAACCAATAACGGCAGGCGGCAGAAACTACATCGAAAGGACGATTGCAGAGATAAACCTTCTTCTGCAGGAGAAGCAGTTGGTAGAAGAGATGTACAACCTGCAGGACCGGGTGTGGAAGGCTTTTTACGAGCTTTTGCTTAACAGTGAAAAGCTGAAACTTCAGGAGGATGCATTTGGTATATCGAAAAGCCAGCTTGGGATTGCAGAGCTCGAGAAAAAGCAGGGAAGCATTACGGAGCTCGAGCTGTTGGAAACGAAAATCGAGGTCAAGAATCTCGAGGTTCAAATTGCAGACACCAAACTTGGCATAAAGCGCCTTGAATATAACCTGAATAAACTGCTTGGTTTTAAGCAGCTTAAACCGCTGGTGCTCAAGGGCAAGGATTTAAGGGAGTACGGGGGAATCGATATCGGTAATTCCGCCGATTCCGCTGGAAAACTCTATAAGGCTGCATTGAACAGGTCGCTTGATATCAAGGCTCTCGATTTCGAACTGACAAAGAGCGAAATGCAGCTTGACCTGGCAAAAAGGCGGTTTATGCCGGCTGTAAATGCAGAGCTTTCATTCAGCGTTTCGGGAAACGGATTTCCTCTTCAGGAAGCTCGTTACAGCATAGGTTTGAATATTTCTTTGCCGTATGCGGGTACACCTTTGAGCCTTTCGTTGAACTATGGCGAGGATACCACGGGCAGTCGAAGCCGGAGCAGTTCTACCGAGGTTACCCCTTTTGAGAATGTGAAGGTGTACCTCAACGAGAAACAGAGTGAGCTTGCGGTGAGGGATGCAAATGAAAGACTTGGGCAATTCAAGGATGAGCTTAAATTCAAGGTAGAGCAGGCTGTTGATTCCTATGAAAGCCTAAGGAGAAAGGTCACTCTTAAACGTGAGAGCCTTGCACTCGGTATGAGGCGTATCGCTATTTTAAAGAAAAGGTTGGATATCGGGGAGATCAAGAGGCTCGATTATCTTAAGGAGCAGATACGGCTTTCGGAAGACGGAATTGATTATTTGAATGACGTTTTTTCTCTGCTGATGGCGGAGAGAAATATCGAGAGGCTTGCCGGGCTAAAACCGGGGATGTTAAAGAGATATACTGTGGGTGATGGGGCTGCTGTAAGCGAGGCCGGAGGCGTGGCAGCTGGCGGAGGGGAGAGTGTCAAAGGTGCGAAATAGAGTGAACCTGAAGTTGCTGATATGGTTTTTACTGCCTTTGCTTATTCTGTTTTTTGCAGGATGTAGTAAAAGTGCTTCCTCTGATTCTCCTGACGGAACAGGTAATAGGTTGAAATCCGTAGAGGAAGCAGCGTTAAATGTGGAAGTAATAAGGTTTCAAAAAGAGAAAGTCACTCCGCAATTCTTGAGCTTTGGAAATATATCCTTTAAATCGAAAACAGATATTTCCAGTGCGGTAGATGGGGTTGTGAATCGTATCTATAAGGATGTGGGAGAGAGGGTTTTACCCGGGACAATCCTTGCAAGCATAGAGAACATCCAGCTAAAGATAGAGGAAAAACGGGCAAAGGCGGATGTGCAGTCTGCGGAAGCTGCGCTCTCGCTTGCCAGGGCTAAACTTTCCGAAGGGGAGCTTCAAGTAAGGGCGCGTTTTCTTGACCTTGAAAAAAAGGAGCTTCAGATAGAACAGAAGAAAGCAGAGCTCGATGAGCTTAAGAGGATAGTAAAGAACAAGGAGGACCTCCTGAAGGTGGATGGAATAACGAAGGAAAAACTGGATGCACTTAAACTGCAGTATAAATCTGACCTTGCCGCTTACAATATGCTTTTAAAGGATTTCAAAATACAGAGCATAGGGCTCACGGATCAGTATATTGAAGAAGCCCTGAGGAATGGTATCTTGAAAGCCGGCAGTGGTTTCACTACCGAAGGAAGTTTAGCGGCTGAAAGCGATTACGCAGCTGAAAGAGCCTTAAAGGCTAGTGACCCTGAAATACCCAAAGCACCTAAAGCAAGGGAAAAATTGCTCATCCTCCTGAATACCCGAACGCTTCAGGCAGAGGTAAAGGTTGCAGAGGCAAGGCTAGAAGCAGCTAAGACAAAGCTCTCCTCTGTGGAGACCCTTTTGTCAGAGTTGGAAGTTAAAGCGGATTCTACTGGTATAGTGGGAGCACGCTATGTAGAGGAGGGGGAAAGGATTAAGGTGGGAACGAAGCTCTTTACCACTTTTGACAGTTCTACCGTGTATGCCGTTTTCCCAATTCAAGAGGACAAGGCAGGATTTTTAGCTAAGGGGCAGAGTGTGAAAATTACGGTACCGGCTCTTGGAGAGAGAGTTTTTAATGGGGCGGTAGACATCATTTCTCCAACAATAGACAGCCAGAGCGGGAATGTAATTGTGAAGGCTCTCTTTAAAAACAGATCCAAAAATATGCTTCCAGGTATGTTTGTAAGGGTCTCCGTGGTAACGGGCAGGCCTGTAGATAAGCTACTCTTACCTCTTTCCTCCATTGTCAAGAAGCAGGCAGGTAATGCGGAGGTGTTTACAGTTGTGAATGGCAGGGCTTTTTTAAAACGGATAGTAGTCGGGGAAGAGGAGCGCACGGGCTCGACAGAGGAAGAAGCTATGTCCGGTATCGAAAAAATCGAGGTGAAATCGGGCCTCGAGCAGGGAGAGGTCGTAATTGTAAGGCCGCCCCCGATTTTAAGGGAGGGCATGCTTGTCAAGTATTAAGTATTAAAAACGCACGGTTGAAAAGGCGCAATTGGGGCGGATTGGTGTAAAATGAAGCTTAAAAACATCATACATTTTGCGGTAGTATTTTTCACTCTCACAGGATGTTCGATTGTCGATCTGAGAAGGCTTAATATAACAACAAATCCCAGTACGACCAACCAGATTCTAAAAAGTGATGAATCGATAACCGTTAATTTTGGTGCAGACGGAATAAGAGAGAAAACATCAGAGCAAGCCGTTACCCTTACCGCGGGAAATGGGCTAGCGGGAATCAGGCTAGGAGGGGGCGGTCTATCGAGAAACGGGCAAGTGGGAGGCAGCGTATCGGGAAGCAGCATCACAGGGGGCAGCCTGGAGACGGATTTTGCCTGGGAGGGTTCTGTCTTAACGGTGATTCCCGTAAGAAAGCTTTATCCCGGCATCCGCTACACATTAACTGTAAAGGGCTTAATAGAGTTGGAAGACGGGCGAAGCTATACGGTAGATTTGAGCATACCCTTCTACTATGTTTCAAATGGAGAACGTCCCTACCTGGTATCCTTTTCTCCGGTTGATAATGGTATCTGTGAAGTGGACAGTAGCATAAGACTAACCTTCTCATCGGAGATTGATAAGAAGAGTTTCGAGGATAACCTTTCAATTAGCCCTTCAATTAAGTACAACCTGGAGTGGGACGAGAATACCGTCTTTGTTACTCCCGATGAGGGATGGGAAAACCTTACAAGGTACACATGGACTATTACAGAGGATGTGACGGATACAGAGGGCTTTCCACTTGCAGAGGCCTATTCCCACAGTATTATCGTTCAGAATGATACGATACCTCCCGCGATTTCTTCCTTTTATGCAGCCGATTTCACGGGAAACACCCTTACGCCGGGACAGAGTAACCTCAACTATCTGGCATACAACGATGTGATCTACATGGTTTTTACAGAAGCTGTGAAAGCCTCGAGCCTCTCTTCCGCCTTCCGGATTTCACCGGCATTCGACGGCACGATTGCGCAGTACAGCAGCAATGAGTTTCTCTTTTTACCCTACAAGGGATGGGATTTCAAAACTGAGTACACCCTTACGATTGGCACAGATCTGGAGGATTCTTCCGGCAACAAGACAAGGGAACCTATCAAGGTAATTTTTAAGCCTGATATCCTTATTAATCCCGTAAATGTAATTCAGATTGATGGCAACGGTGACAACACATTCTCCGTTAACACCTTCAACTCCGCCGTTTCCATTTCCGCCGATGCGGATGCCTTTGGAAAGTATTCCTTTACCGTCACCTTCGACAATCCCTACGACATGGAAAACAGGAGCAGCATAGAGGATGCCATTCAGTGTAGCGCATACTTTCCCGCAAACAGCGAGCCTGTAAGAGACAGCGCTGTCTGGAATGCTTCCGGCACCAGAGTAACACTCGGCTACACAGGTTTTGTAGCATCGGTTCCTCCGCATGAAGAAAATATTTATAAGCTAACGATTCACGGCGGAACTGCCACAATAAACTCGTCGGGAGGCTACATACCGGATGATGTCTATATCTACATAAGGGCGGAGTAGTTATTGAAAAAGGGAAATGATCATCGAAAATCAAAACTGATTCTTACCGCGGCAGGCATCCTCCTGCTTGTCTGGCTGTTCTTTGGTTTTGTCTCATGCAGCCTCTTAAACTTCTCGCCTTTAAAGGTCATAGCCTGGTCACCCGGAAAGGAGCTTGTTACCTCACTCGACGAAGTAGTTGTTTCTGTAAGCTTTTCATCACAGATGGACACGCTTAAGGCCGAAAGCTCCTTTTCCCTCCTGGAAAACGGCAGGAGAATCGATGGAAAGTATCTGTGGCCCGATAAAAAAACACTCCGCTTTGTCCCCCTGCACAGTCTAATAGAGAATGCAAAGTATGAAATTCAGGTTTCTACGGATTGCGAGGACTTGAATGGAAACTCACTGCAAAAGCAGTTTTACAAGAGGTTTTCGACAAGTTCAGATGAAACAAGGCCGGAGGTTGTATCGGTATCCCCTGTAGACGGAAGCAAGGTGAGTGACAGGCTAACTCTGGTTGTGATTAATTTTTCCGAACCCGTGGATGCATCCTCCTTTTACAGTAGCTTCTCCGTATCTCCCGAAATCGAAGGAGATTTCGAGTGGTCTGGCAATGGCGACACTGTGACCTTTAACCCGGCAGAGTACTATCAGTATCATACCGAATACACGGTAACGGTAACAGAGGAACTTAAGGACCTCTCCTTTAATAGCTTAAAGGAGGATTATAATTTCAAGTTTTCTGTGGGCACGGACACGGAAAAGCCCTATGTGGCAAGTGCAGGTGAGAGCGGCGGTTCTTTAACCCTTACACCGGATAATCCCGAAGACGGAATGATTACTGTCAATTACGGCTGGGAGGCAAATTGGGATTTTAAGCTTACCTTTAGTGAAGATGTAGATACCGAAACGGTAAGCTCTGCGATCACCTTTTCGCCTGCCATAAATTTTAGCATGGACAGTTCCGGAACACGATACGCTGCGCTTGTCACTTTAACCCCGGAAACGGGCTTTGAGTACGGAAAGACATACAAACTCAGTATAGATGAGGGCATAAAGGACAGAGAGGAAAACACTTTAACTCCTGTGACATACTACTTTAAGGTGGACGGTTCCAATACAAAGCCGCCCGAGATTACCCGTACCGTTTTCTTGGAGGACCCCGGTTCAGGTACTCTATCAGAACTGAACTACGGTGATGTGATTTCACTTTCCAATTATCCGGACTCCCCGGGAAGTACCGAGGGTTTCTTTGACATCTATATAAGTGTTGCAAATCTTCCCTCAGTAGATAGGGACGAGCTAAAGCTGATGGTGATGAATAATTTTGATATAACAAGCACGAATTCTTCCGCTGATTTTGTAACAAAGGGGGTTGTAATAGACCCCGAAGCTGCAGGTGAAACACCGGTGCCGAATCCTTCTCCTGCTGCAGGTGAAATTGTAGCAAGAATATTTATGGATATAACAAACAACAGCGGTAATGCGGGAATCGTAGAGCTTTCCCTTTCTGATGGTTTTGAAGACGGAAACGGGAATGTAATTGCAGAAAAATGGGTTACCCGTTTCCAGAAGAACTAGCATGTCGCTGTACAAATTGATTCTTAAATCATTAAGGCGCCCCGTATCGGTAATTATGCTCTATATCGGGGTTATGGTTATAGGTATCATTTCCGGGCTCAGTATTCCAGAGGAGTATGTTCCCGATATTGCGGTACCCGAGCTTGTAGTATCCACGGTGTATCCCTCCGGTTCGCCGGAGGATGTGCGTCTTCTCGTTACAATGCCCTTGGAGGATGCCCTTTCCTCGTTAAACGGCCTTAAGTCGATTAAATCTGTTTCCAGAAGCGGGGTATCGACGATACGGCTTGAGTTCCAGTGGGGTACCGATGTCCTTGTCTCCGGTGTAAAGGCTAGAGAGGTGATAGACAGAACCTTTCAGAGTCTTCCGGAGGAGTGCAAAAAACCTCTCGTCTTCAAGATAGATCCCAACAGGAAACCTCTCCTGATAATAGGAATCTACCCTGTAAGGGGGAATATTCTGGATACACGAAGAAGGGCAGAACGCGAGCTCAAAACGGAGATACAGCAGGTTAAGGGGGTTGGAAATGTCGTAGTTACGGGAGGGAATAAGCGGGAGATTCATATTGATGCGGGAAGCAGCCTTTTAAGTTCACGTGGAATTAACATAACGGATTTGGCAAGTGCCTTAGCCTCCGAGAATATAAACTTTCCTGCAGGGAGCTTTATCAGGGGAAGAAAGGAGTATGTTCTTAAGGTTAACGGTGAAGCCGGGAGCTTGGAGGAATTGAAGGCTCTGAAACTTCTTATTAAAAAGACGGGAAAGATTATTACACTTCGGGATATTGGCTCAGTGTATATGGGAGAGAAGGAACAGAAATCCTATTTCCAGTGGCAGGGTAACGAGGGGGTAGGTTTAATAGTGCGGAGAAGCCCGGGGCAGAACCCCGTGGAGGTTTCTAGGAGAGTAACGGAAAAGGTAAAAACCTTGAATGAAAACTATAGTAGAGATTTGAAACTCAAGGTTCTCTACGATGCCTCTGTGAGCATAGAGAAGTCTGTTAACGGGCTTTTTCTTAACCTCATATTAGGAGGCCTAATAGCGTTCTTCGTTATCCTTGTATTTATAAGGGATTTAAGGAGTGCATTGATCCTTGTTTTATCAATGCCCTTTTCGATCTTTTTGACCCTTATGCTTATGAAGCTTACAAATCTCTCTTTCAACATCATGTCTCTCGGCGGCCTTGCACTGGGTATCGGAATGCTCGTTGATAACAGCGTTGTGGTGCTGGAGAATATCGACAAAAGGATAGTCAAATTAAAGAAGGCGCCCACTGTCCGGGATATCGCATCCTATACGGATGAAATGGCTTCCTCAACATTCGGTTCCACCATCACATCGGTTATAGTGTTTCTGCCCGTACTGTTTCTTCCGGGAATTATCGGTGCCCTCTACAGGGAACTTGCACTTACTGTAAGCTATTCGCTTCTCTCATCGTTTGTTGTATCGGTTACACTGATTCCCGTACTATACAGTCTTACCTTTAAAGATAGAGGAAGAGGTGCTACAGCTTCCCAGGGCACCCTGGAAGCTTTGTACGGAAAACCTCTCCTCTTTATTCTAAATAGACGCTACCTTTTGATAGTTATCATCCTGATTCTTGCCGCCGGCTCACTGTATCTATTTAAGAAAATCAACATTCGTTTTATGCCGCGCACCGGGTCAGATGAACTTGTTGTTGATGTTATCCCTGAGCCCGGTACCGATATGGAAAGGATTAAAGAGATATCTAAAAGTTTAACGGAAAAACTTTTAAAATACCCTGAAATAGAGAGCCTCTACTGCAGGGCGGGAGCGGAGTCGGATGATACCTACTTCCTTTCCGACCCGGAAGATTCTGCGGAAGTTCTTCACTTCTTCTTGAAACTGAAAAATCTAAAGACTACTAAAGCCCGTGAAAACCTGGTAAATAGGCTTGAAAAGGAGCTCTCCGTGCAGGGTGCCTATATAGATGTTCACAGGCCGGAAGATATCATTCTTAAACTCCTTAAGATAACGAGTACAGGAGAAAGATTTGTAGTCAGGTCGGAAAGGCTTGAAGACTCAAGCTACTACAGAGAAAAGCTGGGAGGAAAAATTGAGTCTTCCGGTTTCTTCGGTAACTTTTCGATAAAACCCTCAGGCGAAATTAAGGAAATATATCTTGAACCAAACAGAGCAGAAATAGCAAGAAGTAAGACTCAAGTGGAGCAGCTTGCAGGTATTGTCCGGGGATCCGTTTATGGTCTTTATCCTGCAAAGCTAACCCTGGAAGGGGAAAAGTATGATATACGTATCCGCGTTCCTGAAAATGAAAGGAACAGCACGGAGAGTATAGGAAGAATTGTTTATACCGGTGAAAATGGCTATTCCGTACCATTGAGCAGACTAGTAAGAATATCGAGGGTCTCTAAAGAGGCCTCCCTTCTGCGGATAGACAGGCGCGATGCCTTTTTTATCAACCTTAAGGCGAAAGAGGGATCAGGAAAAAAGGAAGCGGATTTTCTTGAATCTATGAGAAAAAGGTATCCTGAGATGGAATCTGTGAGGGCTTCGGTTTTTCATGACTATCTTACCTCTATCATACTTACCTTTGCTGTCGCCCTGCTGTTACTATACCTCTTTCTTGGTGCACAGTTTGAGTCTCTTAGCCAGCCCCTCATACTGCTTGCGGCACTCCCACTCGGCTTAATTGGTGTAATTCCCATGCTTATCCTGGGGGGAAGCAGCCTCAATTTAAACTCAGGCCTCGGGATCCTGGTACTCTTCGGTATATCCGTTAACAACTCTATTGTCTTAAAGAATACGATAAGAAGGAATGCACTAAGGAAAGGCAATGCCGATATAAATGTTGTCATAAAAAGCTCTGTGGAGAGGCTAAGGCCGATACTCATAACTACGATTACTACGATTGGCGCACTTATTCCCACAGCCTTTAATGTATTCGGAGAAAGCTCTCAGAGCAGTCTTGCCCTCGCCGTCATCGGGGGACTACTTGTTTCTTCTATGTTAACACTCTTCGTTATTCCGACTATTTCTGTAAAGCCTGCGAACTCTACAAAGGTAGGGGAAGCATGAGTATCCTTTCTCGCTGGTATGGTAAAAGGACAACCGCGTTAAGTATCATTCTAATGATTCTGATTCTTGCAGCAGCGGGAATCTACACAGCAGGTTTCAGGGAGGCGGGGGCCCGAAGTAGCAGTATAAAGTATACCGTAATAATACGTCACTACGGAATCGATCCCGAGGAAATGGAGAGGAGTATTACCATTTCGCTGGAAGACAGAATAGCAGGAATATACGGAATAAAAGAGATGCGCTCCATCTCGGAACTCAACACGAGCAGGGTCGACCTTACTTTACTGCCCGGAACGGATATAAGGGAGTTTTATATTGAACTGCGTGATGCCGTTTACTCGGTTTATTCAAGCCTCCCTAAGTCGGTTCAGAAACCGGAAATATTTTCTTCGGCTGGCGATGACAGACCCATCCTCATAGTTTCGCTGGATTCGGGAGAGAAGGATTTGAACTTCCTTCGGGATATCGCAGAGGAAAAGCTGAAGCCTCAGCTTGAAAAGATAGAGGGAGTGGGAGAGATAGAAATCGGCGGAGGTGAACCCACGGAGATACATGTGGTTGTAAACAGAGAGAAGGCGCAGAGCATGGGACTGAGCGCTAGAGATATAGGGAGATTTATCAGGCTCAACTATGTTAAGGGGGGACTCGGCTACGTAGAAAGATTCGGTAAAAGAACAGCTCTTGTCATGGATGGGAGACTTAACTCGTTAGAGGAGTTAGGGAACCTGGAAATACCAGGCTCATCGGGAAGGCTTATTAGGCTTAGCAGTATAGCAAAGATCAAGTACGGGACGAGGGAACGTGATACAATCAGCAGGGTAAACGGAAGGAAAAAGGTTATCCTATACATAAAGAGTGCAGGCACAGGGAACCCCTTGCAGGTTTCTGCAATGGTCAAGAAGGTGCTTGCCAAAGGAGACATCTCCTACGAGATAATCTACGATTACGGTGAGAGGCTAAAAAGGGCACTGACAAAGCTCCTTAAGGCAATTGCCTATGCCATGGTCATCGTTTCACTGTTCCTGCTTATTGCTTTAAGAGACTTCCGGAAGGTTTCAATTCTAAGCTTGAGTATCCCCGTAACGACTGCTGCCACTGTCTCTCTGCTTACCTTTCTAAAGATTCCCGTTGGTATCGCGGTCCTTTCGGGTCTTGCAATAGGCATCGGTCTAATTGCAGACACGGGGATTATTATGGTCACTGCGGTTGGGAGAAGGCGGGGTTTTATGGGTAGCACCGGGAGCTCGGCCCGGAGAGGTCGGAGAGTCAGCGGCAGTGTCGAGCGGACGGGCCAGACATGTCAAGTGGGTCGGCTGCGGCACGAACCTAACTGGAAGAGGGTGATAGAGCTTATTCCCTCGCTTGCAGCCTCGGCCGCAACAACAGTGATTGCCGTGGTACCGCTCTTCTTTATTCCCGGAAACGCAACGGGGGTGAGAGATATAGCACTGGTTTTTATCTTGCTTATAGCTCTTTCTTTTATCCTTAACGTATTTTTTCTGCCGCCGTTAATCGGGTCCCCGAGCCAGGTGCACGAAAGAAGGTCCTTGAGGGACAAGCGAAAGTCGGGACTCATACCAAGGTGGCTTCTTCTTAGAATCTTCTATTATGTAGAGCATTTCATCGTATCAAAACCTCCCTTCGGGATTATCTCTGCCATGGTTCTTATCCTACTCTTGGGCTTAAGCCTTATCCGCGTGCCACACGAAGTGCAGCGAGGTGTCAGTGAACCTGTGGTTTTCTGTCATATAGAGTTTGACAGCGGAACGAATGTAAAAACTATCGATTCCGAGATGAAAAAGGTTGTTTCCGGCCTTCTTAAAATAGGGGGAATAGAAAAGGTAGAAACACTTGCCAGAAGGGATAATGGGAGTTTTTCCGTACGCTATAATCCTGATATTCTATCAAGAAGGCAGGCGATTTCTGCCGTGGAGGCATACAACAACAGGCTCTACAATGCATTCATCTATATCCCGAAGGCCAAAAACAGGCAGACATCTGTAGAGGTGGGAATTGTCGGGCCGGATGATAACTATTTAAGAGAGAAGGGCAGAGAGGCTGCAGTGCTTTTTCAGAGAAAGCCATGGGTGGATAAAACTGTTCTGTTCTACAAAAAGGGTCCCCCTGAGTGGATCTTTAAGGTTGATAATACACGTCTCTCCGGTCTCATGCTTAGTACAGCTCAAATTGTAAGTGCCCTGCGCTGGCAGTTATACGGGCCTGTAAGTATTAAGTGGATGGAAAATGGGGTTGCCGGGAATGGAGGCGGGAGGGAGATCGATCTACGGGTTATGGGAGCCTCCCGCAGCGGCTCTGCAAATAAAATAATGAACAGCCGGGTTATCAATCTGCGCAATGAGACTGTTCCTTTGAGAGAGGCAGGGGATTTTTCCCTGGTTACAGGCAGAGCAAGAATCTACAGGCTTAACAGGCAGCGTGCCGTTTTTTTCGGTATCGATTCAAGGATAAACGATGTTGATAAACTGTATGCGAAAATAAGAGAAGGATTTGATTCGCTTAATTTAAAGTCCGGTTACTCCTACAGAATAGATCCCTCTCTTATGGAAATACGAAAAGAGTATGTAAGGCTTGAGCTTATGCTGATACTTGCTGTAGCACTTATATTCATGCTGATTGCTTCGCAGTACGAATCAATCTCTGCACCAATTCCCGTAATCTTATCGATACCCCTTTCATTGAGCATACCTTTTATAGTTTTGTGGCTAACAGGCAGGGTTGTAACGACATCTGTTTTTATCGGGCTCATAGTAGTAACGGGAATTGTTGTGAATAATACTATTATTCTTGTTGACGATATTTTGAGACGGAGGGAGAGAAATAAAAAGGAAGAGGTACCAAGGGCTATTATCCATGCCTTGAGAAAGCGGATAATCCCCATGCTTTTGACATCAGTCTCTACCCTTCTGGGGTTGATACCTCTGTTTTTAAACAGAAGCGCATCTGCAGAGCTTGTTCACAGCCTTGCCTTTGTCGTGTTCTGGGGAGTTTTGGGTTCTGTCATTACTTCAGTAGTAATTATGCCTGCGCTTTTGATAGTCTTCCCCGGACTTACCAGAAGGAGTTTTGCCAGTATCGAATAACAGGAAAAACGTCATCCAACCTCCCATTCTTGTTAATTTAATACAAAAATGCACGGTAAAATACCATGATACCTTTACAAAGAATTGACCCGACTGCTTGGATATAAAATTACCAGAGATATGTTTAAAAGACACTAGTTGATAATGGCTATACTTAATAGCGATTTTTATAATTTATATTCCTCTTTTCCATGCTTCCACAACTGAAACAATTTTAATTTTCCTATATTTTCCCATTGAGAGAAGTTCTTTATCACCGGTTATTAAAAGATCACACATTCCTGATAATGCTGTGCCAATGATTGGTAGATCACTCTTATCTGATAGAGTGATATCTTTTATTACTGAAGGTGTGACTTTTAAAAACCTTTCAAAAATAATAGATTTTGCTTCGCTAACTTCATTTTCCGAGAAATCGAATTTTTTATTTAAGGTTTCCTCAAATTCATGAATAATGTAATCAGAAGTAATTAAAGTATGATTTTTAATGCAGTGTTCTAGAAGTTCGAAACAACTACCATGCGAAATAATTGAGGCAATAAGAATATTTGTATCCAGTAAAAGTTTCACGAGACAATATCAAATATGTCTTCATCTGTATAAATCTTTTTGTTTTCTATTCTTAGTAGCATTTTGTTTCTGAGTTTTTTTAACTTTTTAAAATATATGTAATCCTTTATTGCGTTTCTCATTATTTCACTTTTAGAGCTGTTTTCTTCTTTGGCAAGTGTGTCTATTTCTTTTTCCAAATCATCTGGAATGCTAATTGTTAAAATCTTTCGCATAGACTCATCCTCTCTGTATTACATATTAATACATTTTTTTAGTTGTAGCAAACTTTTCTTTATGTATTTTGAGATGTATTTTGAGATGTATTTTGAGATGTATTTTGAGATGTATTTTGAACCTGAAAATTGATTCAAAAATATCTATCCGGAAATTCTTCTTTAGAAACTTTCACCCTCTTTTGCAACCTGCAAGTGGCACCAGGCATAAAGTGCATCGTAAACATCAAACTGCCTGTCAAGGTTTTCCAGGTTATCGGGAAATCTTAAACTGTAACCAACAGTAAGTGCTTCCAAGCCCGTGGCAAGGGGGCCAGCATTTCGATCAGCCTTGACATCGGCACTGTGAACAATCTTTGCCAGTCTAAGCAGACCAGAGTCTGTAAGGCCAAAGTGTTCAACAATGGTCTCAAAGGAACACTTGCCGTCGTGATGTCCAAGTTCAACTCCGGGCGCATCAAAGGGAATTGCACCTGTTTCCTCAGAAACTTTAGTTACTTGGCTCTTGGGCACAAAGATAAACTCTGCATCCGAATCGATAAAACGGCTTATAAGCCATGGGCATGCAACACGGTCAACATGCACATGCGAACGAGTCACCCATTTGATTTTCCTCTTCACTTTATAACCTCTTTAACCTGTTTTAAATCTTTGCCGAAGAAGGCAAAGTATAGTGTGCCCAAAACACCAAAGCCGAAGGCCGTTAGAAAATTTGTTGTTGGTGATGCGACTGATTTTATAAAAGGAATCAATCCATGCCCAATTTCCAGTGTATTAAATACCTGTATCGAGGTTGATGCGTTCCACAGAAAAGCACCTCCAAAAGCAGCCACAGAAACTATGACATCGCGTATTAGGTAATACATCCCAAAGGTTGTTGCCTTTTTCCCTTCCGGAGCAAGATCCATTATTAAAGCTTTCCGTGTTGGTTCGCCGAACTCCTTCATCCCACGAATGATAAAAGCTATTACCATAAGCCAGAAGGTACGTGAAAAAAGTAGTATCAACGGGAAGAGGGTAAAGAAACCAAAAGTAATGACAACAAAAGTTTTTTTGGTATTTCTGTCCGCAAGATATGCAACGGGAATATAAATTATCATTGCAGTAACCATCTCGATTGTTGTCAATACACCAAATTGTAGAGGGGTTATGCCATTAACTCTCATGCACCAGAGGACGACAAAGGCGTAGGGAATCTGTTCGCAGAAACGCACAAGAATATCCGATACAAGGAGAGTGCGAAGCGCGGGACGTATCAATTTTAATCTTTTTTCATTTTCTTTTGCATGGTTTTTTCTTCTGCTATATGTGAAATTAAACCTGGTATTCGAGACATAATAAAGCGTTTCCATAATCAAAATCGATTCGAAGATCAAGAAGGAGTGCGGCTAATGCACCATCGACGTTTATTGGAAGTTCTTTATTTATTTGCGTTAGATAGAGAATTTATTATAGCCATTAAAATGGTTACATACTTGCCGCTTATTTTTAATTCATTTGCAATAGAAAGCAGTTTATATGTTCTTGGATCACTTGAATGTTATCTATGACCAAAACCGGGAATTTTTTTCCCCTTACTCCTGTATTGTTCTATTAGTTTAATGGCAGTCATTTCTGCCTTGCTATTATCTATCTGAACAGATTCACTCTAATTATGGTTTCCTTAAAAGGGAAAATGCTGAATAAGAAGTTATCAAAATAAGAAGTTATCAAATTAAGCACCAACTTTTTATTATTTTCCAGGTCAAAGAGTATATCCAGTTATCTGTGTTCCATTCTGTGCTATTGAACTGATACAATTTGAAGTTATGAACAGTATATCCTTCACTATCAAATTGTACCTCCTTGAAAAAATCCATCATATCGATCATAAGATCATCGGTAACATCAGTCATTGATATGGTGATATGTGGAATGAATCTTTCACCAACAAGTTCAGACTTTGTAAATTCGCAATCCGGTGATATAAATGGTTCTATTGCTCTAAAAGATTTCTCCTGTATTTCCCACAATATTTTATTTTTTTCTTTGGAAAAGGTAATCCCCAAGCCTTCACCTTCGAAAATTGTCAGATTTGAGGGATAAATCTTGAAGGGTCGATAGTCTTTAATTATTTTGTCCAGGGCATCTATTAGACTTTCTATTCTCATGGTTTTACTTGGTTTAAAAAAACCTTTTATTGTCATGTGAATCATGAAGTTCAATGCCGCCTTAATCCTGTACTGATCATATACCAGATCTCTCATACACATAATTTTACAACTTAAAGGGTATGGTGGAATAAGATAAAATCCTAACCTCATCTTTAAGACCTCCTTAGAGAAACATCACATTTACAGGAGTCTCTTTTAATAAATTCAAGATTTATGATCGTTCTGTTGAAGGACGGGAAAGAGTCGTTAAGATTGATATATTGAATGGCATAGTATAATCTTTCAAAAGAAATTCTGCCGGTTTCCTCCATTTTCTGATCTACGGTTGTGATACTGAACAATTCTGCAATATCGGAATTATCATATCCTGTTACGGCTATTTTTCTCCCCATCTTTTTTAGTTCATAGATGACGGATGCTGCTACAATGTCTGACATGCATATTATGACATCAACATTGGGAATCGTTTTTAATATTGATTTCAAGATACGTTTCCCTTCTCGAAATGTATGTGAATCAATAATAAATATATTTTCATCACTATTGACTTTTATGTTGAATGAATCAATTGATTTTTTAAAGAGAGATACCTTCTTGCTTCTAATCGAGTGATTTTCAGGAGTTAACGAGACAAATGCAGGATTTCGGTATCTATGAAAGCTAAAAAGGTGTACCAATAAATTATAAAGAATATTGGTATCGGGATCCACGATTTCTACAACCGGAGGAATTGTAATCTTCTCCCAGGGATGTACCAATACCACTGGTAATTTCTTTTTAAGCAATGTCTCAGAATAATCTTTTCGAAATCTACCAGAGACAATAATAAGACCGTCAACCATTCCAAGGAAAGGCATATCGGAAAAGAATCTGCTCTCTTCCTTTTCAGATATATCATATATATCCACATAGAATCCATACTTTTGAGCTTCTTTTTTGACACCTCGGAGTATTTGTGTATAGAAAATCGGGTTTGGGCTGTTGGTAAGCGGAGAGATAAAAGCAACGCTTTTCTTTTGAATGCTTCTAAGTTTTTTTGCTGCGTTAGAAGGTGCATAATTTACTATTGCAAACAGTTTTTCAAGCTTATCCTGCTTGGTTTTGGAAAGGGTGCCTCCCTTATTGTTTATAAAATTGGAGAGTGATGCAACGGATAATCCGCTTAAAGAAGCTAAAAGCTTTAAATCTACATCCGGGGCGTTGCTTCGTTTCTGATGTAGCCATGTTCTGTATTTTTTTTCCAATAATTGCGGAGAAGTATCAAATATTTCGGCAATTCTTTCAAAATCAAGTGTCATTATAATGCCTTTATTGTTAATTCTTTGCCCAATATTCTGAATGTATCATCCCTTTATACCCGAATGCATAAAACTCTGAATAAATCTTCTCTGGAAGATAACAAATATTGTCAGGAGAGGAAAGACAACTATAATGGTTGCAGCCATAGTGAGAGTCCATTCAGGTGTGCTCTCAGTAGCTTGTGTTAGCATTGCCAGGCCAACTGTAAGAGTCCTTGCACGTACCGTGTCTGTAACAATGAGGGGCCAAAAAAACTCATTCCAATGATAAGTTACACTAACCAAGGCAAATGCTATGAAAGAAGGTTTGGCCAGTGGTATAAATACATGGAATACTGTTTTCAAGCCTTCACACCCGTCAATTTTTGCGGCATCTTCTATGTCACGTGGTATTGCCCTGAAAGCCTGTCGTAACAGGAATGTTCCGAATGCCGAAGCAAAATATACTACTCCAATTGCCAGCTTTGTATCCAGGAGTTTCAATGAAGCAATTGTTATATAATTGGGCACGACAATGCTTTGAGGTGGAATCATTAGTTGTAATAAGAAAAATAAAAAAATGATGTCTCGGCCGGGAAATTTTAATCGAGCGAAAGCATAGCTGGCCAGAGAAATAGTTACTAACTGCACAGCCAGAATACTGATAACCAGTATTATTGTATTCATATAGTAGCGTCCAAATGGAGCAACTTCCATTGCATCTCTGAAATTTGTGAATATTATTTTCTTTGGGATCCAATGAAAATCTGTACTTAGAAGTTCAGGTAGACTTTTAAATGCTGTACTAACCATTAAAAAAAGTGGAATTAGTACTAGAATTGAAATAACAAATAACAGAATATGGCTGAGTATATTGTGTTTTACCAATCTTTTTAGTACGGAATACTTAAACTTCATAGTATACCCTTCTTCCAATTGACCTGAATATGAAAGAAACGAGTACAAGCAAAAAAATGATCAAAATTGTAGTTAATGTAGCACCAATACCCCTGTTCCAGAATCTGAAAGCTTGTTCATAGATATAATACACTATCAAGTTGGTTGAATTAGCAGGACCTCCCTGAGTCATTATGTAAACCTGATCAATTGCCTGTAATGAATTAATTATATTAATGATAAAAATAAAAAAAGTGTAAGATGATATCATTGGAAATATCACATAAGAAAAACGCTGTCTACCGTTAGCTCCCTCTACGATTGCTGCATCTATAAGGGATTTTGGAATATTTTGTAATCCGGCAAGAAATAGAATCATGTAGTAGCCAATATATTTCCAAATTCCGACCGCAATAATGCTCCATAGGGCAATTTTTGCATTATTCAACCAATTTATATTTGGAAAGCCTAATTTACCAAGGAAAAAGTCAAGCAAACCATAATCAGGAATATACATCCACTTCCATATTAGAGCGGCAGCAGCCATAGGTATAACAGTGGGGTAAAACAGGGCTACCTTGTAAAAACTGCTCATGAACAGGACTTTATTAACCTGAATTGCCAGGAATAGGGCAAGAGACATACTTATAACAATTGTACTTAGAGAATATATCACTGAATTTTTCAGCACTTTCCAAAAATCAGGATTCTTGAATAAATCGATGTAGTTAGAAAATCCGGTAAAAACTTTACTGGGGTAACTTGTGTTCCATTTGAAAAAACTCAGGTAAATTGCCCTGAATACCGGGTAATATGTGAAAATAATAAGAAAAAATAAAGCAGGTAACAGATACAAATAAGGCTTTAATTTTTTTAACATTTTTCCCTCGATAATCCGGATAGACCCATAGGGGCCTATCCGGAATGAATAAGAGTACTATTGATAAGCCTCAAGAATTTTATCGGCCTTGGCTTGAGCCTGTTTCAATGTTGCATCCAGGTCTGCACCACCCATAATTTCTTCAGTCGTTGAGTTCACGAGTTTTACAATTTCGTTTACCCTATGAGTCATCATGTTTCTCTCAGTATCAACTTCCATCAATTGCTTATATGCTGTCAAAGCTTGAGGCCACTTATCAGTATATTCCTTATATTCTGGAATATTAAAAGCGGCTTTCTTTACAGGAATATAACCTGAACCAAGGCTCCACCTGGCGGTGTTTTCTGGCTTTGTCATCCATTTTATGAATTTCCAGGCGGCTGCTTCGTGTGTCTTGGTTGTTTTGAAGATGAAAAAGTTTCCTCCTCCTTCAATACATACTCTTCGTTTGTATGCTGGGAGGAAAGCTGTATTGAAATCATATTTTGTGGATTTCCGTATATGGGTAAGAGCACCGGTAGAGTTATAGAGTATACCTGTTACCCCCGCTGTAAAATCATTTACGGTTTCAGCCCATTGTTTGACAGCGGGCATTATCTTTTCGTTGGCCATGCCTAATAGAAAATTGAAAACTACCCGGGATTCTGGTGTATCGATGCTTATCTTTGTACCAGCTTCATTATCTAGCTCTCCTCCTGCCTGCAAAAGCAGAGGCTTAAAAAGCCAGAAATTAATTGCTATTTCAACACCCCACCTTGAAACCTGACCACTCGTGTCGGTTTTTGTCAGCTTTCTTGAATAGTTTCGCAGGTCATCCCATGTGGCAGGGGGCTTTTCGGGATCTAGCCCTACTTCTCTGAAAAAATCTCTGTTATAGTAGAGTATTGGGGTGCTGCGCTGCCATGGTATAGACCATATTTTTCCGTCATGCCTTGCAATTTTCATGAAAGCCGGGATAAATTCATCTACATAAGATTTTCCACCCTCCTGATCAATAAATGTATCCAATGGGATAATGGCATTTATATCAAGTAGCGTTAAAAGAGTTGGAGCATCAAGCACTGCAACATCTGGTGGTTTTCCTGCCAGAAATGCTGTTTGTGCCTTTTCCATTGCTTCACGATAGCCACCGGCGAAAATGGATTCTACATATACCTCATTTTGTGATTTGTTGAAGTCTGCTACCATACTATCCATTAGTTTGGCCAAAGCTCCTGCAACACCAACCGGATAGTACATTCGCAAGTAAATCACCCCTTTCTCTTCCTGCTTGCCCTCTGTCCATCCGAGTGACACGATTAATGTGATTGTTAAGATGATTAATAAAATCTTTTTTGACATTCAATCCTCCTTACTTATTTGGAAATTAAATAACTAAAGTAAAACTTCTCTTTCATCACCTCCTTTCTAATTGTGATCATCCATCGATGTCCGCCAATCTGTGTTAATCCTCTGAAAACCCAAATACTTAAACGTTCTACTAAAACGTTTAAGTATAATTATATTAGCATCGATAGCTATTATTGTCAATAAGACTTAAGTATTTTCAATTATATACATCAATTTTCTGGCTCCACCCTCTGCCAGCGGCCAAAAAGAACCAGCCCCGGGTAATGCTCGCTGCCACCCAAAAGAACCAGCCCTGGATAGCGCCAGCCGATCAAAAGAATCAACCCCGGGTAATGCTCGCTGCCACCTAAAAGAACCAGCCCTGGGTAGCGCCAGCCGATCAAAAGAATCAACCCTTCAGTATTTCATCGATTTCCCTGTTCGAGAGAAAGTTTATCACCAGGGGTTGGGACAGGTCATTCTGTGATTGCTGCCACAGTGCATATATTCCTTCTTCCGTTACAAGGGTAGAGACATATCTGCTGGAACCGGTACCGTAAGGAGAGACAAACATGGGCAGTTCAACGGAGAGCCTTTCCACTACCGGAAAGTATCCATCCATTGAAAATGCAAGTCCCCCTATCTCTTCGCAGGAATAACCCCTCGGCCTCTTTACGGCACTGGGATGTTCCTCGTACTTCCTCACCGATTCACCACCGTCGTAGAAAATCAGGTAGATATGCGGTAGCTCCTTGAGGATACCCCTCTTGGGAACCTTGAGAAAGTCAGTTGCCCTTGTCATGGCTACATCCCAGGTATATCCCCTGGGGAAAAAGGTAAGATTCACCTCCTTTATCTTGTCTGTTTCCCCGTCCCTCACGGCAAATCCGCTGTTCGAGCTGGTCCAGCAGAAGGGATGGGTGCAGAATCCCACTACGGTATCGCCCCTGTCATTTGTGAAACCGAATGGGTCTTTGATGTGGAGGAATCTCGAATCGTCAGAATCGAGAAACAGGTTGATATTTGCCGGCTCCAGGGCTTCCGCGTTTTCACCCTCGATGAGATCGATGCTCCATACACCGGTTCCCGGCTTTTTGAAAGTCTCCAGTCCTTCAGGGTATTCGACTCCACCCTTTTCCGTAGATACATAGAATTCCATGTATCTTGCATTATCAGTGCTTTTGCCGCCGCTCTTTATGTTCAGCCAGGAACCTTCGATCGATATGACCTCTCTGTCCCCGTAACTCAAGTCTTTTTTTGAAAAGGCCTTTACCTTCTTGAAGGTCTTTCCCCTGTCTTCAGACTTGAATATGGCAAGCTCAAAACCTCTCGTGCCCTTTTGGGTCCCGTACCTGGAATCCCCTGCATTCCTGTACCTTCCGCACAGGTAAAAGTTGCCAGAATCATCTTCTGCCATGTTTCCCCCTCCAAACCAGAAGCCCTCCTTCCTCTCCATGGGTTCTATTATTATCCTCGCTTTCTCCTGGTCAATAAGGGCCAATGCTAGCTCCTTAAGCCTCTCTCTGATCCCTTGATCAAGCTCTATTGCATTTCTCGTATCGATGATTTTCATCTGTCAAATCCTCCGCTCTGCTATTACTAGTATTTAATGCCCCTGCATATCGCCGTGTCAATCGAGTTTCCTGCTGTTTTCCTTTAAAAAATGAAATATCCTGATAGAAGTGTTACTGGTTACACTATGAAACCTAATTGTTATATTTTCCTGCTTATCGTGCTTGTTTTTCTTGTTTTGGCTATTCTCTCCGGTTGTCAGGGTGTGAGCCGAAATAATAACGGAGAGATAGATTACAGAAAAGAGATGCGGGCCTTTGTGGAAAGTATTGCCGAATATGCGAGAAGCAAGGAACCGAATTTTATCATCATACCTCAAAATGGAGCCGAACTTGTAAGTTCTACAGGAGAGGCTAACGGTCCGGCAGATATGAATTACCTTGCAGCGATCAATGGAATGGGACAGGAATCCCTGTTTTATGGCTATTTGCAGGATGATGTGGAAACGCCGCCAGAGACGACCGAATGGACGAGTTCATTTCTTGACCTTGCCAGAGATAATGGCAATATAAGGATTCTCGTTACCGATTACTGTTCGACGCCTAGCAAAATGGATATTTCCTATTCCATGAACAATTCTCGAGGATACATCTCCTTTGCTGCGGATCACAGGGGACTCGATGATATCCCCGGTTACCCGGCCTTTCCGTACAACAGCAATAGTTCCGATATAGCAGAGCTTTCCCAGGCAAAGAACTTTCTATACTTGATCGATCCTGAAAATTACGGCTCAGTCGATACTTACACAAAGGCCCTGGCTGATACCGATTATGATGTCATAATCATGGACCTCTTTTTTGCAAGTACTGCGCTAACCTCCAACCAGGTTTCCGGGCTCAAAACGAAGGCAAGTGGAGGCAAGAGGCTGCTCATAGCATATATGAGTATCGGGGAAGCTGAAGATTACAGATACTACTGGAAGGTTGAATGGGCAGTCAATCCTCCGAAGTGGTTGAAGGAAGAGAATCCCGACTGGCCGGGGAATTACAAGGTGGAATACTGGGACAAGGACTGGCAAGATATAATATACGGAAACAAGGATTCATACATCGAGAAGATTCTTGCCGCCGGCTTCGACGGTGCTTACCTCGATATAATAGATGCCTTTGAGTATTTCGAAGAAGCCCAACGGTAATGCACTGTGCAATTGTGCAATCATACGTAAGGCGGTTTTCTGAAATTTATCGTAAAGTTTCTGCCCTTCCCAAAGCTTTCCATGAACTCGAAACCACACTTTTTGGCAAGATTGCTTACCTCTGCCATGGATAGAAAATCAGGATCTCCCGGTTGCTCCGTAACAGATAGCACTCCCGAAGGACGAAGAACTCTGAAAATATTCTCCATGCAGGCAAGAGCATCGGGAGTTTCTCCCAATACGGAAACGAGGAAAACGATATCAAACTCACAATCTCTGTAGGGTAGCCTTACTGCATCACCCTTTGTAAATCCAACCCTTTCATTGCCGGTAGATTCAATCTTTTTCCTTACTTTTTCGAGCATTTCCTCCTGTACGTCGAGTAGTTCCAGGTGGCCCTTGGGAATTCTTTTGGCAACCTCTACGGAAAAATAGCCTGAACCAGGACCGATTTCCAGGACACGTGAATCTTCCCTCAAGTGTAATCTGTTTGCAAGCTCTTCCGGTGAAAGTATCAACCTGCGGAGGGGAAAATCGAGAATAAATGAAAGCTGATGCGGGAATATTCCTCGAATTCTCCCTTTCCCCGTCAATGTTTCAGGCCCCCACACTATAACGACTGTTAGCGAAAGTATGGTAAGGAGTATATTGCCATAGATGCCGCTCAGGCCGGTTGCCGGCAGGAGTTCCCCTGTAAAGTTTGTCATAAAGTGGAAAAGGATGGCAGAGAGTGTGCTTCTGTTATTGTTGTTGTATATCCAGGTAAATAGAACAGAGATTATAAAAGGGCCATACATGAACGACCAGAAATTACCGGTTAGGAAACCAAGCTTGTCGTGCTGGTAAGTGCCATTCATGAAAAAGAGTGGAATGTGCCACACTGCCCACAGTAAGCCGAGGATCAAACTGGAGGCCAGAGCGTTGAATCTTGCCTGAAGGCTATCCAGGGCGTAGCCTCGCCAGCCAAGCTCTTCCGGAATGGGCCCGAATGCAAGGATAAAGAGGGCAAAGGGAATGATTCTCCAGGGTTGTAACAGAAACTCCTTTGCCCTGGCAAAGTCTGGCATGTGTGAACCTGAAAGAAGGGCCAACAGAATAGCGGTTAAATTTATTGCCGGAAAAATCAGCCATATTACAGGCTGCCATTTCAATTTGATTCTTCTAACATCAAATATACGCGACCAGTAATCCCGTTTCTGTTCCGCATCGTTTGATAGAAAGACCAGTATTATCTCTGCCAATGCGGGGCCCAGAAGGCCAAGGGCTCCGAAAATTACAGCAGGGAAAGTCCAGACATTCCATTGGAAAAGGATTACCCAGAACCAGAAAAACCACGAAATACCCAGAGCAAGTGCAAAAAAACGCACCGGATTTTCCTTTCGAAGAAAACCTTCTGCCATTCTATGACCTTTCTTAAAGAGTTGTTACCTGTTTTAGGGTTAATTTACTTCAATATTTTCAAAAATCAATGTTGTTGAGAGAATTTATTTTAAGGAAAAATGGGAGGCAGATATACTTTTATGGTCGATGTTTATGACCACTGATTATGGTTACTGCCACAGCAGGGACTTTTCCGTTTCAGTATCGAAAAACTGAGCCTTCTCCATGTCGAATTTCAATCCCACAGAATCGCCCCTCTTAAGCTTCAGTACGGGATCTACGAGGAAATGTATTTCTATGTTGCCGACACGGCATACTATCAGGTCGTCACGTCCCATTGGCTCTATCAGCAGGATTTCTGTCCGGAGATCCGAATTGTTGTCTATAATTATATCCTGGGGCCTTATGCCCATTTTAACAGAACCCCTGGGTTCTACCTTTGGTTTCCTACTCGGTGGTATTTCAAGCTTTATTCCCTCCCCGAGATTTGCATACATCTTGCCGCCGCTGTCCTCCAGCCTTACATCGAAAAGATTCATCGGAGGATTTCCTATGAACTCGGCAATGAACAATGTTCTTGGCCTATCGTGAAGTTCTTCCGGTTCGGTGTATGCCTGAAGGACCCCATTCTTGATAACTGCAATTCTGTCGGCCATTGTCATTGCCTCTATCTGATCGTGGGTGACGTAGATACTGGTAATGCCAAGGCTGTTCTGAAGTTTCTTTATCTCGCTTCTCATGGATATTCTAAGGCGTGCATCGAGGTTGGACAGGGGCTCATCGAAGAGAAGCAGCTTCGGTTTCTTTATCAGTGCACGTCCCAGTGCCACCCTCTGCTGTTGTCCGCCGGATAGCTGGCCGGGTTTCCTGTCCAAAAGATGTCCGATTCCCATGATATCGGCAACCCTCTGTGCCTCAGCCTGCATTTCCGTCTTGGGTCTTTTCTTTAGCATTAGTGAAAAGACGAGGTTCTGGTAAACTGACATATGAGGATAAAGGGCATAACTCTGAAACACCATGCCAATGTCCCTGTCCTTGGGCGGCAGGTGATTGACACGGACCCCATCGAAGAGTATGTCACCTTCTGTCGGCTTATAGATGCCCGCCACCATGAGGAGCGTTGTTGTTTTCCCGCAGCCCGAGGGCCCCAGGAAGGCAACGAACTCCCCGTCCTTGATATCTATGTTTATTCTGTTCACTGCGGTAACGCCCATGAACTTCTTTGTCAGGTTTACAAGTTCTACTTGCATTCTCCCTCTCCTGTAATTATTTCTCTTTTCATGCGGTTCCCTTTACCCCGCCTGCAAAAATATTCAACAGATACTTCTGAGTGAATATATAGAATACTAAAACGGGTATAAGTTGATACAAGCCGACTGCCGCCAGAGTTCCGTAGTTGACCGGCGATGTTTCGGACAGCATCTCATTCAGCAGAGTGGAAAGTGTGGCCTTGGTCTGGCTCGTCATGAATGAGTATGGTATAAGGAAGGATTTCCAACCCTCCATGAAAGAAAATATGGAAAGGGCAGCTATTCCAGGCTTTATTTGAGGAACCATTATCTGCCACCATGTTCTCCATCTGGAACACCCGTCTATCAATGCCGCCCTTTCCAGGTCCCAGGATACGTTGTCGAAAAATCCCTTCATCAACCATATGCCAAGAGGCAACTGCAAGGCGATACTAACGAGTATAACGCCACCAAGCGTGTTGTAGCCGAAGCCTCCGATCAGAGGAATGCCCCTTCCTATTACAGGGACGGATGCTATCCATCGAAGGACGAAGTAGATTGCTATAAGAAGTGTGACACTCGGAAATGAATGGAGTATCAATGTAAGGGACAGGAAGGATTTTCTACCCGGAAATTTTATCCTTGAAAGGGCATATCCTGCCATCATCGAAACAAGAACCACACCTACCGTAAGGCCGATTGCAATTATCAGGGTATTCAGTGTGAGAAGCCAGATGGAGGCATTCAGTGTCTTGGATTTATCGTAGAGAAATGCCCAGTTGGATAGTGTAAGCCCCTTGAAGTAATTACCCTGTTGGTCCACCGGAATAAGCCCGTAGCACCTCGTTGAGAAGGTGGAAACAAGTATCCAGAGGTAGCCCAGTATTATGGGGAGCGATAGCACAACCAGTAAAATATAGGGAAGACTTCTTGTAAAAGGATTTCTCGATCTTATCTCTTTCATCTCAATCCTCCCCTTTAAGTCTCGATTTTGGGTTCCTGCACCAGCTCGCCGAATTTAAAGTACCGCATGTATATGATTCCAAGGATTATCCCTATTACAACAAGCACCGCTGCCAGTGCGTTTCCGAAGCCCCACTGGAAATTTCCCCAGTAGTTGTTAAGGGCCCTGTGGTATGCCCAGAGTGACCAGACTTCCGTGTTGAACTCTCCGTTTGTAAGGACCAGTATCTGTTCGAAAGAGGTCATGAGTGAAAGTGTCTGGTATGTCGTAACAAAGAGGAGGGGCCATTTGATATATGGAAGTATCACGTACCTAACTCTCTGCATGAAGGAAGCACCATCCACAAGAGAAGCTATCATTATGTCTTTTGGTATTGCTTCGATGGCAGAGGTGAAAATAATCATTCCGAAGGATGCCCCTATGTAACCGTTTACAAGAACGATAAAGAGAAAGGATGCGGCAGGTACCCAGTCCTGGGGGGTGAATCCCAAAGGCTGAACGAACAGTTGGTTTATGACACCATAGGGGGCATTTGCTCCCAGGAATTTCCACATCATAACATAGATTACGGTTGGGGTGATTCGCGGGAGCAGCCAGAGTGCTCTGAAAAAGAAACCTGCACCCTGGGAGATGTGAGTCGTTATCAGTGAAATGACCAACGCCATTCCGACATTGAAAAATACCAAGGTAACTGCCACATACTTCACGGTAAGCCATAGATGTTTTGGCGTTTCAGGATGTATGGCAATCATTTTGTAATTGTCCAGACCAATCCATTTCCAGTTGTTGAAACCCGTACTGGAACTCATATTGGTACCGGAAACGAAGATTGTTATTATTACGGGCAGAAAAAAGAACAGAACGATTAGAAGAAGCGAGGGGAAGAGAAACCAGAACCATTCAAGCCGGGTTGAAAGCTTCTTGGTTTCCGTTGCCTCCTTTTTCTCTTTCAATTTGTTTCTCCTTTTTTTGTTTTTATTATAGACTGAAATTTTAATGCCGGGTATTCGATTGGAAGAATACCCGGCTGATTTGCATTTTCTGACGGCTCTACTTGATAATTATCGAATCACCGAGCTCCAGTTTTAACTGTTTGACAACCGATTCAACTGCCTCTTTGGGAGTCTTTTCTCCGTTTTCAGCAGCGGTCATTCCGTTCCATACTATATCGAACCATACACTGTAACCGGAATGATTCGGCTGGTACCAGTTGTAGTTAAGCATGTATGTGACATCGGAGAGGAACTTGGAATCCTTGTAAGGCTTGTAGTCCATCTGTGATTTCAGGATACCGAGGTGTGTGCTCTCTACCGCATGCTTTGTATTGATCTCTTTAGTAGTCATCTTGGCAAGAAGCCTGATTACCAGGTCTCTGTCCTTGTGGCCTGAGGCCTTTTCGGTGGTGACCATGTAGACCAGCGGGTGGGAGAGAGTGTTACCCTTCTTGCCCCTGATTCCTGAGGGCTGTAATGCATAACCGACATTTTTGAAGAGGAAATCCTCGTCTCCATTGAGGTAGTTGACCTTCCAGTCTGCCCACTGCCATATTCCACCGTTCCAGAATAGTACTTTGTTGTGGCTTACAGTATCATGCCAGATTTTCCATTCGGTACCTATGTAGTTCTTGGGTGTGATCCCGGAAGTCACGCATTTCCTCTGAAAAGCATACCATTTTTCAAGTGCGTCCTTCACAAGAACGAGCTTGTCCTGTTCGGGGTCGTAGAGGTAACCGCCATAGGAGACATAGTACTGTAGGAAATCTCCTCCCTTTCTTGGTCTGTGCCAGTAACCGTATCCGGGTTTTACCACACCCTTTGCAATGGCTTCCTTGGCCGTGTTGATCATGTCATCCAGGGTGAATTCTCCGTTCTTGATCTTGTCTGGAAGTTCTGCAATCTGCTTGTCGGACCACCCCAGTTCTTTGAGTTTTGTCTTGCTGAAAAACATGGGACGAGCCTCTGTATCCTGAGGTACGGCCCAAATCTTACCGTGCCACATTCCCGCATTCCAGAGGCTGTCGAAGACATCCTTGAACTCGGGATACATCCCCTGAATCTCTGAAACAGAGTTTGCAAGGGGCATTATGTATCCTGCCTGTGCCCAGACGGGAACATCTTCGTGGCCGGAGCAAATGATGTCGGGACCTTCACCTGCGTCCGCTGCCATGGTAAACTTTTTCTTATAATCACCCCATGGCGGATTTGAATAATCGGCTTTGACAACAACGGTTATCTGTTTTCCCTCTTTCTTGAGTTCCTCGTTCAAAAGCTTGGCTGCCTCGACTGCTGCATCAGCACGCCAGTGTTCCACGTTGTTTGCCCTTGCCCACACAGTAATAGTTACTGTCCTGGGCCCAGCCTGTTTGGCCGCTTCCTGTTTACCGCCGGCAAATATCAATGCGGGGATCACAAGAAGTGCCAAAAGAAGAGCAAGTTTTTTCATATCATCCTCCTTCTTAATCTTGATATGTCTTTGAATTTAAAAAATCGTATCTTGACTGTATTGCATTGTCAAATTTTGATTGACTACAGCTTAATAGCCCAACAGAAGTTTAATAAACGAACTTAGCTTATTTTGTTTCCTTTAATTTCTGTTGTCAACTGGTGGTAAAATACTTCTGTTAATTAGACATGGTGTAAACAGAGGATTGTTGACTTGCAAAAGTGAGGGACTCTAAACTAATGAATACAAATATGATAGTTGTGGCACACGCGGCAAGAATCAATATGGATTATCCCCCGAATACATTGGAGGGAATAAAGACCTGCATGGACAGGGGGCTGGAATATATCGAGGTAGATCTTGCACCCCTGGCACACGGGGATTTTATTCTCTTTCACAATGAAAGGCTGGACCAGGTAACCAACAGGAGAGGCGATGTCTTTACATTGAACGAGGATGAGAAGAGGGAGTTATTCTATACGGGGAAGAGCAGCGGGGTGGATCGTGCAATACATGTTTCATCTCTTGCAGAGATACTGGATGTGATAAGTGGTGATGAGAGGATAAAGGAGCTACAGCTCGATATTAAGGTGTATCCGACATCCCTCGTGCATGAGCAGTTGCTCAAACATCTCGTTGAAATGATAAGGCCTGCAAAGGACAAGTTGAGGGTAACGAGTTGTGCCGACTGGATAATAATAAAATTAAGGGAGCTTGATGCCAGTATCAAGCTGGGATTCGATCCGCAGTTCTATGTCGATTTCAGGGAGAGTAGCGAGGAGTATCCGCCATTCAAGGCAAACAGGTTCGGGTATCTGGACGATCATCCCGTTGCACATCAGAAGTGGGGAAGTGCCCTTGATTACTTAATGGCACGGGCAGATTCACTCTGGCACATGGGGGCTGCAGCGGACGTGTGGTATATGCGGTATGAATTCTTGTTGCACTCGCTGAAGGATGGTTTTGACTGGGGAGAGTACCTTCACGGTAGGGGTGTGGCTGTCGATGCGTGGACAGTGGACCTGGAGGCCGGGAAGGACAGGGGAAATGACAAGGGCGAGAATAAGGGCGAAAGGGAAACGCTTGAAAAGCTTAAAAAACTGAATGTTGACAGGATTACCTCAAATACACCTCTCGAGTGGGTAAGAGTTCTGGATAAGGCCGATTAAACCGGCTATTTCTTAACCCTGTATATGGAGTAATTCCAGTTTATTATTTCTGCTTCGAGCTGATCCCTGTATTCATCGAATAGCTTGTCGTATCTGTGTCTTTTGTCCGAATGGGTTCTTGGAATTACAATCAAATCATAACTGGAGAGGGGACCGTAGAAAGCCATTTCCGGTTTTTCCTCTTCAATAAGTTCATCCTTTACAAGGGCAAGCACCTTTGTACCTTTACAATTTTCAAGGATGTCATGTTTTCGTACGGCCTCCTCCTCGGTATCCACGTATAGATTTCCCTTGTATAGAAACTGTGTCGACTGAATGATAAAATCGAATTCAACCGACCTGTAGAGTGCATTGTCTTCTCCCATGATCGTATGCTTGAATGGATTTACCCTGCCCGCCGGGGAGAACAGTTTGATTTTCTCATGGTTGACACGGGAGTTACATAGTTTTCTTATTATCATTACATTGTGGGTGTATATGTTGTATCTCTCCTTTTTGGTCCGTGACTTTTCTGCAATTATGTTTGCAAGGAAATACGGGTTGGTACCGGAGCCGAGAAGCAGATTTATCGGCCTGGAGGGTTTTTCCCTTGCAATGAAGTTCTGAATTATTCCATATAGGCCGTTTGCCAGCTTGATCTTATAGGTAACATAGAGATGGTTGTGTTGATGAAATGCATTCATTTCCCTGTTTATGGCAATGAGATCCGATTCGTTATCCTGCCCCTTTTCACTCTTTTCTCCCTCCTTCTCGAAGATAAATAGTTTTGCGCCTATCTCGCGTTCGTACCTTTTTATCTGCATCTTTATCCAGTCGCTGCTCGTATAGTTTGCATGGTAGCGGTCCCGCAAGAAAGCCATAAGAGTCGACATTGGCAGTTTGATATCCCAGATGGTATCTACATCACTTTTTTCATACTCTTCGGAGAAAATAAAGAAGATATCCCTAACAAGTTCTCTTCGCTTTAGCCGATGTTTTGCATTCATATCCGGTTGTCTTGATTATACAGTGAACGGCACCGTTTGTTCAAATGTGTGTCATGAACACAGGCCATGAATGAAGTTCATTAAAACAAGTGGTGAGTGCAAGTAGTAATGTGCACGCCATGAAAAAAAGTGGTGAGTGCAGGTCATAGGGTGCGAGCCATAGGGTAGGCGTTAAATAGTGCGAGATTTGTTATGCAATCACTGATTATTCTTTTTACTATGGACTTTAACCCAAAAAGCCGAATAGAATAAGTGTATGGGTCTAAAGAAAGTTGTAATTTTCATTTCATTTTTCCTATTTCTGTTTGACGGAAGCATACTTACTGCACAGGCAAAAAAGACGGAGGTTTTTGCCCCCTTTGTTTCCAGATTAAAGGCCAAGGCCGGAAAGACCGAGATAGTGCTTACGTGGAAGGATTCCCAGGATGTTAAGGGTATGAATCTTATTTATAGGGCAAAGAGTGAGATAACAGAGAAGAACCTCGACAAGGCAACACTCATTGCCAGTGTCAAACAGGGAATCGAGACATACAGGGATCGGCCTCCTTCGACGGATAAATACTTCTATGCAATTCTCATGAAGGACGAGAAAGGAAAGGTATACAAGATTCTTATCCCTTTTAGGAACAAGACAACGATAGGTGTAGCTGTGAAGTCTCTTGCTACGGAAGAGGAGCTTGCAACGAAAATAAAGGGTCTCGAAGCGATACCGGGGAAAGACTCGATAAGAATCAATTTCACCTCTTCCAATCCCAAGAGGGATGTGCTGCTCTTTAGAAATACGAGCCCCATACGAAAGGTTGAGGATCTCTTGAAGGCGGTTTCTCCCGTTGTGCTTGGGAAGGGTAAGACGAGTTACACCGATTATCCCATACCGGGTATTAATTACTACTATGCGGTGATCGATGCGGGGCTTTTCAAAATTGGAAAGGTTTCCCTTGTTCCCGGCGAAAACACAACTGTCAAGCCGGTTATGATACCTCTTGGTGAAGGAAGACCTGCCGTTCTCAAACCTCAGAAGCAGAGGCCCCTGCCCCTTCCATACCTCCTCATTACAGAGGGAGTTTCCAATGGAGAGGAACTCCTTGCCTCTTCACCCTTTCATCTGCCCGAAAAGAAGAATCTTTCCCCTGCCACGACAAAGGCTGTCAATGAACTTCTTGCAAAGATAAAACTTCCCTCTAAGCCGGAAATGAGGGTAGAAGTTCTCAAGAACGACAGGGAAGTAAAATCGGGAGGAGAGGAATACACGCTTGCAACCATCGTTCACGAGAACCTGGTTAAGGGAAAATACGGGGAGGCTCAACGGCTCCTGGAAAATTTCCTCAGCATATATCATTCGAAGGACGTGGAATACAGATCACACTTTTACCTTGGGCAGAGTTACTATTTCCAGGGCAACTACAGAAAGGCATTCATCGAGTTCCTCATGGCACAGGATGGTTATTACAGGGAAGTCCAGAACTGGATAGATGCATGCTACTCGAAGCTTATTGAAGGTTCCGCTTGAAGTTGCAGCTCCTGAAGGCAGCCTGAGGCCGGCTTTAAACGGGTTAAAGGGGTTAAAGGGAGCCCCCAGGCTGCTTTGGAAGCAGCGTGGTAAATGAGATTCCTTTCACCACCTGTCATCATCAGATAATATCGGAGAGATAATTGATACGGGATATCTGGCAAAAATTGATAAACAATGCGATTCTCTGGGCGCCAAAGCTTCTCGGATCAATATTGATATTTGCCGCCTTTTACCTCACTTCAAAAGTAGTAAAGAAGATCATAAGAAGGGCGGGAGAGCGTTTCAACTTTGCAGACAGCATTACCTCCCTGATAATCAGAACTAGTAACGTTACACTGATAATCTTCGGTCTCATTACAGCACTTGGAACTATTGGCGTAAATGTATCTGCTCTTGCCGCAGGTATAGGCTTGACAGGATTTGCCCTTGGTTTTGCCCTTAAAGATACAATAGCCAACCTTCTCTCCGGTGTGCTGATACTTTTGTATCGTCCCTTCGAAACGGGGGACCACATAAAGATAGCTGGATACGAGGGAAGGGTAATCTCGATTGATCTACGATATACAAAGCTCGATTCGGAAGAACGGAAAATACTCATTCCCAATTCCAAATTGTTTACCGATCCGATCACGGTGGTTAGAAGTAATGCAAACGGGGCAGATGAGGTGGAGGATTAATTAAAACGAACCTTCCGATTCTGCTTTCAATGGCCTTGTACCATTCGGAGATCTGCAGAACATTTATCACGTTTCCGAGAGGAGCCCACACAACGAGCCTGTTTTCGATGAAGGCTATTCTTTCCAAGAAAAGATTTGCCTCGGTGTTTCCTTCCAGGGGAATCGAGCCAGCCTCCTTTCCGTTCTCAATATCCAAGAACGATATTTTGTTTCTGTTCAGCACGGTAAGGAACCTGCTATCGGGAGTAAATGAAACTGCTCGAAAATCTTGTTCTGCCCCGAAGGTACTGTAAAGGATAACCCCATTTTCAGTGTCATACAGGCAGAGAAAACCCTTCAACATCGATGGCTTTGAAGGCTCGTTTACCCTTAAGGCCAGGGCAACCATGTGTTTGCCAGGAGCATACGTTATATCGCGAATATGGTAGGTACCCTCAGGCAGAGGGAGCTCCCCTGTGGTTTTCATGTCGGGTAGAGAAAACATTTCAAGCTTTTTTATATATTTTGCTTCTCCTGTTTCATCGGGAGAAAAGCCTAAGCACCACTTTCCATCGGGGTCAATGAGGAGAGGAGAAAAACCTGTTCCGCCTCTCAGATTCCCTTTTGAAAGGTCATAACTCCATTTACCTGATATGATAAGATTCCTCTTCATATCAAGAAGTATCGGGTCTCCCGGGTTGCACCCCGTGTCTAATAGATTGATCTCCTTCAATAGCAGACCCTTTTCTATATCCAGTATTACAAGTGAAACATCCTTGAAACCCTCCCATTCCGCTTCTCTGTACTTTACTACAGCCAGTTTCCCTGATGGAAGAAAGATCATCTTCCCGATTCCGCCTTCTATGCCAATTGAAGTGATCTTGATGAAAGAGGGAAGTTTGAATATCATGATGCTACCACTGTCGCTGTTTCCGATTGCAAGTTTGCCGGTAGCCATGTCGAATGTCTCGATTTCAGCATTAAAAGGCAATCTTTCTTTAAAATATCCGGTTTTATCGGAAACACTAATTTCAATGTTTGCAGGTTCACCATCGACTGGTTTTTCGTAAGAATATCCTGGACCGGTGTGCTCTTCTCCTGTAACCAAGGGGGAATATTCTGCCAGGATTGAAAGGACAGCGAAACTCAAAATTGATACTATCCCGGCTCTCATGGAAGGTTTTTCCCCTGTTTGAATCATAGTTCATCATATGTCTGTTTTCAAGGATACCTGTGACCATGGCAGCAATGAATCAGTTCTTTTTCTTTTTTAATTCCGGATACTTCCTCATACTATCTACGTAATGCATTATTGCGAGGTAGGGATGGGTTAGCATGATTCTCGGACCGGAATACCTCATTACCTCTCTTACCCTCTCTCTCATTTCTCTGCTGTAACAGTGTATCCTGCATTTGTTACAAACCGGTTTGTTTTTTCCGTAGGGGCAATTCTCGGTTCTCTTTATGGCATAATCGAGAAGTTTCCTGTAATTTTCGCAGTGCGCTTCACTGCCTTCGGTTTTGAACTGTTTGCAGTATATCTCTATAAGGACTGCGAGGGTCTTTTTTTCTCTCCTGATCCTCGGTGATTCTTTTATCTTTGTGCTGTCTATTCTCGCAGGCTTTTTGAAGTTTCTGTTCTCCTGTTCCATGTGGTATTCCTCTGTATTATTTAGAAATATAATAGTCAATTATTAATTGAATGTCGATAGGAAACTTTTATTATTTGGTAATAAATTAGAGTGTTTGACCCGGATGAAAAGTGTATCAGGCTCCCTTTTTAAGCCTGCTTCCCATCATGTTCAACTTGTACATTCTTATAGTATCGGGCATGAGCACTTTGCCCAGAGGTGATGCGAAGTAAAGGGCATCCTCGGGACACTGCACGATGCAGGCGCTGCACTGGACGCATCTCTCTGATCCCGTGATTACCGCTTTTCTCCCCTCGATTGAAAAACAGTTTCTAGGACAGACATCAACACAGATTCCGCAACCGGTGCACCTTTCCCGATCCAGCATCACCTTGAGTAGCCTTTCCTCGTGAAGGCCACTCTTGTATACAGGTGTGCTTCCCATGAGGTCTATATTTACGAGAAGCATCATTGAAAGGGAGACAAAGCCCCAGCGGAGAAGAAGTGACAGTGACAATGTTCCCGCGGCAAGTGAATACGGTAAAACACCGAGCATGAAGACTAGCCAGAGAATCAACGATACCCAGCCAATGTTGAACAGGACCGTGTACTTGCTTATTCCCAGTTTCCCCGAAAGAGGTCTGCCAACATGAGGTTCCTTGGAAGGGCCCGGATAAGACCCGTAAGATCCGTAGTTTCCGTAAAATCCGTGATTCTTTCCTTTTTTCCCGGTCAAAAGCCCGGAATAGAGGGGAAAGGTAATAAAGACGAAGAGTGGTACTATCCAGGAAGCAGCCACGGTAAGAATCAGCATTTGCCTCCAGAAGATGTAGGTCAGCAAGGCAAGGATAAGGGAAAAGGGAAACGCCCACATGACTGCCATTTCGAGCCTGTGGAGCAGGGGAAACTTTACCATTCGCATGTTGGCATCCTTCCTGTGACCGTCCTCGAGAATTTGCGTAAACCGTGGTATGTCCTTTGCATGGACCGGTCCCCAGATAACATGCCAACCGGTTTTTTTTCTTACAACACCTGCCTCTATTCCAGCCGCAGCAAGCTGCGGGAATATCACCCTTCGGTGATCCACCAGTTGTTCGATTCCACTCGTTTTCAAAACGGAAACTGCCGAGTGGTTGGACAGGTGGCCTCCCGTAGATGCGCACCACACGTTGATTCCATTGCTGTTTGCCACCAAGAGATAGCAATCCATCCCCTCGAGAGCTTTTTTCACCCTCTCGACGCTGACTGCATAGTTGCAGGTTAGAAAAACCGGTGATGACCTGTCCGGGTTCCCGATCTTTCTCAGGCCCGTCTTTGCAGGCAGAGGAAATCCTCTAAGAAGGGTACCCACGATATTTATGAAGAAATATTTCAACGAAGGCATTGTTCACCTCCCTCATCCGTCAACTTCTTTCAATGACTCCCGGGATTCCGCGCAATGATCTCTGTAAAACTTTCCATACCATTCATGTTGATACTTTCCACGGCGAACCCCGCTTCTTCAATCTGTAGGGCCGGTTCTCTTAAACTTTTCGTTGTCGTACCCGTAATGAGGTATGTAACGATGACCAGCGGAAGCCTTATAAGGGCATAAACGAATCGCTTTACCAAATTCTTCGGAACTGTTTCATCGGCTATTAGCAACAGGCCGCCCGGCTTTATTATCCTCCTTAGCTCTCGAAGTGTAAAGCGAATCTCATCCTGGCTCAATTCGGAAAAGCACAGGGTACTCGTTGCAGCATCGTAACTGCCTTCACTCACTGAGGAAAGTTCTGCAACACCCATCTCTGAAAACTCGACATTTTCTTTCAGTTCTTCCGGCATATCGGACTGCTTAAGGCGTTTTTTTGCAATTTCAAGCATCGCCGGGTTGATGTCTATTCCTCTTACCAGGGCTCCTCTCTCTGCCATCCGAATGGAAAGAAGCCCTGTGCCGCAGCCAATGTCTAATACCTTCATACCGCATTTGATATGAGAGGCAATTCTGTCGTATGCCGGTTTTATACGTCCCAATGTTACAACGGATATTCCCATATCATACCGCTCTGGGGAAGACTCGAGTATTCTCATAAGTACATACATTGTGATTCTCCTGATTTATTATAGCACCTGTTGTTTGATTATAAAAAACTATTTTTTTAAATTATTTTATTTATTCCAATTTTATGATATACTTATTTAGTAATAATTATTCTTAAGGAATTAGTATGAAAGATAGTATAAAAATCATTTTCTTTATTTACCTCCTTCTGATGCTTCTAATACTTCCGTTGACTCTGTTTTCTCAGGCCTCGGATAGGAACTATTCAACTCTTACATTTTCGATGAGTCCCAGATACGAACTTCCGCTGTTTACGGACTCGACACGCTTTGGAAACGGATTGTCAGGTGACTTTACAATTTCATACAAGCCGCCAATAGCTTTTCCCATTCATGTAAGCTTGAATTTGGGCTATACATACCTGCCTCTGAAACTTTCCTGGGCTAACCCCATACACAATATACTGGCCGGAGTCGGTGTTGGTGTGGATTTCAGGTTCCTCGGGAGAATAGCAGCAGACCTGTACGTGAGAGGTGGCTATTACGAGGGAATCCTTGAGAATCTGAAGGGTGAAATAATCTACGGGGGAAACCCATACATCGATGCCGGGGGAGGTCTGTCCTTCTATCTGTCGCCCCGTCTTCGCATGGGAATGGGCTCTTCCTACAGGCAGCTCTTCGGGAAACCCGACGATTTTCTAAGAAGTGTGGGTTTCTATGTGGGTACCTCCTACAGAATTCCGCTAAGCGGTTCCATCGATATTGCCCCCGCAGAAACGAAACCAGCAAGGCTCAGGATATTGAAAGTTAATTTTGATGATATTTTTCCTGTCTTTTACAAGTACTACGATGACCACCCAATCGGAAAAATTACGGTGGAAAACGGAGAGGAGAGTAAAATAGATGATATAAAGGTCTCTTTTTATATAAAGCAGTACATGGATAATCCCAAGACATACAGAGTGGAAGGTCCCATAGAAAGAGGAGAAAAGCGGGATATAGACCTCTTTGCCCTTTTCAACGAGAGGGTGCTTACCATTACGGAAGGTGCCAAGGTTTCATCGGAACTCGTAATAGATTACCGCATCAAGGGACTGGAAAAGAGAAAAACAATGATAAGTACAGTATCGATACAGAACAGGAATGCCTCCATCTGGGATGATGACAGGAGAGCTGCGGCATTCGTTACGGCACGGGATCCCCTTGTTCTGAAGCTGGGTAAGAACCTTGCCGGAGTCATTAGAAACCAGCCGGTCGGAGTTCTCGGAAAGAATCTTATGCTCACATTGGCCATACACAATGCACTATCAATGTATGGAATGACATATATCGTAGATCCGAATACCCCGTACAGGGAATTTCATGAAAAGAAACAGGCAATAGATTTTCTCCAGTTTCCCAGGCAGACCCTGGAATACAAGGCAGGAGATTGCGACGACCTTTCCATACTGTATGCCGCTTTGCTCGAGGCGTTGAGTATCAATACGGCCTTTATTACTGCACCGGGACACATTTACATAGCCGTCGATCTTGGTATGACTCCTTCCCAGGCAAATGCTATTTTTTACAATACCGATGACCTTATTATTCGAAACGGTAAGGTCTGGTTTCCCTTCGAGGTTACCATGGTTCAGGAGGATTTCATAAAGGCATGGCAGGAGGGTGCAAGAGAATGGCGAAAGTACACACCCCTCGGTAAGACTGGCTTCTACCCCGTTTCCGAGGCCTGGAAGGTTTTCGAGCCGGTTGGGCTTCCGGGCGAAACTCCCGGTATCGAGTTCCCGCCCATGGAGAAGGTGAAGGTTGCTTTTACGGCAGACATCAAGAGGGTCATAGAGAAAGAGATTGTGAACAAGGTTAAGGACCTGGAAAGCAGAATTGCAAAGAGCGGAAACAATCCCAGGTTGATAAACAAACTGGGAATACTATACGCACGCTACGGGCTGTATGATAAGGCAGAGAAACAGTTCCTTAAGATAATGGAGAAGTCTGGATACAGAGGGATAGCTCTGGTAAATGTTGGTAACATCAGGTACAAGAAGGGCGATTACAAGGGAGCTTTAAGGTATTACGAAAAGGCACGTGTAGCCCTGGCCGATGATCCGAAGGTACTCTTAAATATTGCAAGGGCCAGGTACCAGCTTGGTAACTATGAACAATCGCGCAAGCTGTATGATCGTGTGAAATTAATATCACCGGCCCTTGTAAAGGGTTACGAATACCTGGGAACGGGAAGCAAATCTTCCTCACGTGCAGCAAGTGCGGAGGAGAGAGGGAGTGTACTATGGCAGGAATAGAGAAGGTGAAAAGGGGAAGTTTTTTTGGTTATTGGGCCGGACTGATCCTTCTTTCGGGGATCCTTCTGGCAGCCCTGACAGGCTGTGACAATCCCCTGCAGGGCTATATAGATACGTATCTCTACGGAGAACCCTACAACCTCGAGGTGGCAAAGCTTGTAATAGATGGTGCAGCTAATTACGGTTTCTCCGTTGCAATAGATGGTGACTATATGGTGGTGGGAGCACCTGCAGAGTGGGATAATACAACACATGATGAGGCGGTGTATGTGTATCACAGAAAGAGTATCGATGCATGGGATGCCGGTGTCAAGCTTCAACCGCCTGACTGGAAGGCCGGTGACAATTTCGGATTTTCAGTTGCAATCAAGGGAGACTTTATTGCAATTGGAGCTCCTTTCAAGGAGGTCGTAGACTCGACAGGCACAGCACAGTCAGCGGCAGGGGCTGTGTATATTTACAAGAGAACGGGTACCAACTCCTGGGAGCTGGATTCGGAGATAACGAAGAAGGATCAATGGTCTACTGCCTTCGGTTACGATGCGGTGGATCATGACCTTTTCGGTTACTCCCTGGATATGGAGGGATCCTGGCTCTTCATTGGGGCCCCTCAGGATGACCTTGGGGGTGGTCTCTCTGACAACTATGGGGCAGTGTTTGTATTCAAGTACTCAGGTAACTGGGTTTTTGAGGAGGGTCTTACAGCAAAACAGGATAAAAAGATAAATGCACACTTTGGTCGATCAATCGATGCATATTCAGACACCCTGGTTGTTGGTGCCTCCTTTGAGGGTATAGGGGGAAACAGCAGGGTAGGTGCCGTTTATACCTTTGGATTTGTCGTGGATGGTTGGGTGAACAAGGAGAGGATAACTTCTCCCGACGGTGAGGCAATGGATTATTTTGGAGAGAGTGTATCTGTGACGAATGATTTTCTCGCAGTAGGGGCTCCCGTTAAGACAATGGGCGGTAAGTCATTTGCAGGTAAGGTGTATGTATTCGTTAAATCTGATGCCGGCAGCTGGAATACCCAACCGGCAGAATTTACCCTCACCGACCCGAATGACAACGACATGTATGGTCTGGCCGTGGCGATAAGCGGGGATGTCCTGATAGCTGGGAGTCTCTTACGTGACAACGGTGATACGGCGGATACTGGTGCTGCATACCTCTACAAGAATGCCACCGGAACGAATACCTGGGAACTTCAGAAGACCCTCATTCCCTCGGATGCGGTTACCGGCAGCTATTTTGGCAAGTCTATTGCAATCGGTGATACCTACACGATCATAGGGGCCGCGCATTACGCAGATTATACGACAAACGGGAGCATCTACATCTTCAGGTAAGCTTGCAGTCAGGGTTTAAGTTTTACCTTGCCTTTGTATTACTTATTTAGTAATATTTATTACAGGAAGGTTGATATAAAAGTTCTGACCAAGGCAAGGTCACTACCAATGCACGGGCCCGGTTGTCACCTCGTAAACCACATTTGATTTTTTTATTTTTCCTGGGTCTTTTCTCACCTTTTTCATTTTTCTTACTTTTCTCGCTTGTCGCATGTACTTCGGAGAATCTGAAGGAAAAATTCGACGACGAGATAAAAACAACACCCGACGGGGTCAAGTACATTGTCGATTCTTCCAAATTTCTAAGTGGAGGTCCTCCGAAGGATGGGATACCCTCGATCGATTATCCGGAGTTTATTTCACCGGCAGAAGCGGATAAGTGGCTCGAGGACAATGAGCTAGTTCCCGTATTTAAACACAGGGGAGTAACAAGGGTCTATCCCTTTCAGATCATCCTTTGGCATGAGATAGTGAACGATACGGTAGGAGGTGATCCCATACTTATTACCTACTGCCCCCTCTGCGGTTCCGGTATTGCCTACAACCGGGTACTGAATGGGAAGGCAGCGACCTTTGGAACGACAGGATAGCTCTAAATTCAAACCTCGTAATGTAGGACAGGAAGACTGATACCTACTGTTCACAGATGGACTGATGGGCAATTTACGGAAAACTTACCGGTCAGCGTTTTAAAACCGCTTCCCCCATGGAAGCTACTATACATCGGATATGCTGGTCTATTCAAATTGATTGGAATTGCTCTTCCTGATAGTATAATATATCAAGATGTTCCGGAGCCATTGCCGGTTTCTTTCGCTGCCCGTAGGTTTTACTTACCTTTAGTATTGGTAGAATACAGGTGATTGGAATATCTGAAAGATTTTTTTGGGAGGTAATTATCAAAAATGGTATTGAACTGGGGTCTCATAGGATGCGGAGATATCGTTAACAAGAGGGTGGGTGCTGCCCTGCGTGATCTCGACAACTGTAATCTTGTTGCGGTAAGCAGGGCAAGGGGTAATCTTGCAGAGGGATGTGCAAGGGAGTTTGGCGCTTCCAGGTGGTATGATGACTGGCATGAACTTCTTGAAGACAGAGATGTCCAGGCAGTCTATGTAGCTACTCCGCCTTACCTTCATGCCGAACAGACCATTGCTGCTGCGAAGAAGGGAAAGCATGTTATATGTGAAAAACCCATGGCACTATCCACTGAAGATTGCAGGCGAATGATAGATGCATGCAGTGAAAACAATGTCTCCTTGAGTATTGCCTATTACAGGCGTTTTTACCCTGTAATAAAGAGGGTGAAAGAAGTCATTGATGAAGGGATAATCGGAAAGCCTATCATTGCCCAGATCAATGCCTTCGAATACTTCGACATAAAGAGTGGTGATGAGCGTGACTGGCTGATTGAAGGATCAAAGGCAGGAGGCGGGCCCATGATGGATTTTGGCTGTCACAGGATAGAGCTTCTTCTCTCTCTATTTGGTAATGCGGAAGAAGTAAAAGGCAAGAGCGGGAATGTCTATTTCGAAAGGGAGGTGGAAGACACAGCTATCGGTGTAATCGGCTTTTCTGGCGGCACGATGGGGATTGTTTCCGTTACAACGGCTGCCGAAGAGCCGATGGATTCCTTGGACATGTACGGAAGCAAGGGTTCCATACATATTCCGGTAGTAAACAAAGGAGAATTGATAATTCGGAGCATGGACGAGGTTATGCATGAAAGCTATCCTCCGCACGAGAACCTCCACCTTCCCTACATCGAGGCTGTAACGGATGCCATTCTTTCCAGGAAGAAGGTTCCTGTAGACGGTGAAACCGGTCTCGAAGTAAACAGGATAATCGAAGAGATATATTCATAGCAGGCGTTTTACAGGTTTTACAGATTGCTTCCGTAGTCCTGTTATGTTGATTTCAATTTATAACGTTTTATCTTCTTGGTAGTGGTCATCTCCATGGGTTCATCGAGGAGTGTGAACCTCTCTATCCGTTGATAGGGAAGCAGTTCCCTGTTGACCTCGGAGATTATTCTTCCGATTCTTTCCCTTTTTCCTTTTTCCCCGTATTCTTCAAAGTAATCAGGGGAGGGATACACCAGCGCTTCTATTCCTTCCACCTTCATCTGTTCGTCTTTTGTAAAACCCCTCACAACTATCTGTTCTATCTCTTCGTAGAGTTGAAAATGATCCTCAATTTCCTCCGGATAGACGTTTTTCCCTCCCTCGGTGACTATCATTGATTTTTTTCTTCCGGCAAGGTAAAGGTAGTTCTCCGAATCGAGGTAACCGAGGTCTCCTGTTTTCAGATAGCCATCTTCGGTAAAGGCCTCCCTCGTTGCTTCGGGATTCTTGTAGTAACCCCCGGTCACTATGGGCCCCTTTATCAGTATCTCTCCGATACCTTTCTCGTCTTCATCCTTAATCCTTACATCCACCCGGGGAATCACCTTCCCCACTGATGTGACCTTGTACCTCTCAACGGGATTCAGGGTGACAATGGGAGATGTTTCTGTCAATCCGTATCCCTGGACGAAGTCGATGCCAAACTGGTTGTACATTTTGAAAGTGGAGGGGGCAAGGGGCCCTCCGCCGGAAATGCATATCCTTATACTATCCAGAGACGCCTTTGAAAGAATGGAATGAAAGAGCCTCTTTCCGGGGTTGACCTTGAGTACCTTCTTTACCAGCCCGCTGAATCCCATAAGAAGGCGAACAATGGCGTACACGACGATGCCCTTTTCCCTTATCCCTTTGAGGATTCCCTTTAGCAGCTTATTGAACAAGAGGGGGATCCCGAGAAACATGGTGACTCTTCCCCGTTTGAGATCCGATAGTATTTCTTTCACCACAAGTCTCTTGGCAAAGACTATCTCGGCTCCTACTGAAATTGCCTGAAGAAATACGGCATTCATCGAGTATGAGTGGTGTAGGGGAAGAAGTGCATAGAAGACATCATTCTTTGATACATTCAGTAGTGACTGGGCAAGGAAAACATCGCTTACCAGGTTGCCATGTGTAAGCATTACACCCTTCTCGTTGCCGGTTGTTCCGGATGTAAAGAGTATTGCTGCAAGATCGTCTTCCTCTGGTTGCATTCCCGGTGAAGGCTTTTGTAGAGAGTCATCGAACTGCCCTGTCTCGGCGGTTACCTCGTTTTTTTCTGGCTTATCAGGCTCTGGCCTCGTGGTTTCTCCCTTTCCTGCAATGTCCAATATGTAGCCTGGCCTCTTGTCTGATAGCGATATGATTAGTGAAAAATCACCTGATTGTTTGGCATAATCGTATTTCTCTTCGTCTATAAAGAGGCACCTTGAACCTGCAAAACGTGCAAGGTGAAGTATCTTTTCCGTTTCGAGCTGGTAATCTATCGGAACAACAACTCCTCCGGCGGACAGGATGGAGAGAAAGGCCAGTGTCCATTCCGGTGAGTTTTTTCCTGTAAGGGCAATTTTATCTCCCCTCTTTATTCCCCTTTGGGAAAGATATTTAGAGATACCGGTTACAATTCCGTAAGCATCACCATATGTGAGCGAGATTTCCTCGCCATCGAATGATGTGAAACACCTCCTCTCGGGATACCTATGTGCTGTTATTTCAAAGAGTTTGTCAATGGTTGGCCACTCGCCTTTGAAAGTCTTTCCCCTGTACTGATCCAGAAAGTCCCAGGGATTATTGTTCTTGTTTACAGTGCTTTTCTTCATGGAAATCACCTCTTGTTTGTGCCGAAACGTGTCGCCCACTGCATGTTACCACCATTTGCCTATTTTAAAAACTGTTAGTATAATAAAAATAGAAAGTATTTATTTACAGTGTCAACTTTTTCATATGCTCCTAAGTTTTGAAAGATAAGAGGATGGGCGTAGCAATTCATTGTTAGGTTGCTTTCCGTAGAGAAGCAAGACCCGCCTCTTGTAATATCAAAAAACTTTACGAAACCCAAACCTAAGAAAGGAGAGTCGGATGAAGTGTCTGATTATAGCCGCAGGTAAGGGTGAAAGACTTAAGACGAAAAGCATTCCCAAACCCCTGATGCCTGTGGCAGGTTTAAAATTGATTGAAAGAACCATAGTGTCTGCAAGCAGGGCAGGTTTGAGAGACTTCTATGTTGTAACAGGAAACAGGGAAAGAGAGGTAGACCTCTTTCTGGAGGAACTGGCAAAGAGAAGAAATCTTAGGATTACTCATATTCACAATGAAGACTGGGACAGGGCTGAGAACGGTGTCTCGGTTCTTGCCGCTAAAAATCTCATAGATGAGGATTTTATACTTCTAATGGCAGACCATATCTTTGATGAGAGCACTTTGAAAGATCTTGTCAAGGAGAAGCTCGATGGTAAAGACCTTCTTCTTGCAATCGATACGAGGGTGAAGGCCAATCGGTATATAGAAATGGATGATGTGACAAAGGTGAAGTATCGGGAGGGGAGAATAGTCGATATCGGTAAGGCACTTACAGAGTACAATGCCTTCGATACGGGAATGTTTCTCTGTTCACCTCGTTTTTTCAGGGTGCTGGAAGAAAGCACCAGGGAGGGCAGTACAAGTCTCTCTGCGGCTGTGAAGAAACTGGCAGAGGTTGGAAAGGCAGGAGTATTCGAAATTGGAGACAGATTCTGGATGGATATTGATACGCCCTCCGATCTCAAGAAGGCGGAAAAATTGCTCTATTCGAAGCTTATAAAGCCACACGATGGCTGGGTGTCGAGAAAAATAAACAGGAAATTCTCATTGTATATCTTTACACCTCTTCTGCTGAAGCTCTTTCCCAGGATAACCCCCAATATGGTTTCTGTTGTCAGTGCGGTGACCGGTTTGATTGCCTCTCTATTCTTTTTTCTTCATTCTGCTGTTGTGGGAGGTATATTGACACAGCTTGCAAGTATCCTGGATGGCTCGGATGGTGAGGTTGCAAGGCTCAAGAAGATGGAAAGCCCATTCGGAAATTTCCTTGATGCCCTTCTTGACAGGTACACAGATTTTTTCATTCTATCCGGCATATCCTTTTTTCTCCTGACAAACGGGGTGATGAAATCTCTTTTAGGAATAATCTTTCTTCCCCTCACCCTTTTGGTATCACTACTTGCAATAGTCGGCCACATCATGGTGAGTTATACCTCAGCCAGAGCACTGGCTGATTTCGGATACAGGTACAGGGGAGGCTGGTATGCAGCGGGCAGGGGAAGAGATATCAGGTTGTTCGTGATTTTTGCCGGAGCCCTTCTCTCGGTGATACATCCCCTGTTTTTATTCCTTGCAGTATTTATTATTGCAGTACTTACCAATGCAATAGTTGTAAAGAGAGTGATGGTTTCCCGCTCCGAAGGATACCCGGGATCGAAGAGGAAAAACCTGCCACAGGCCGTTATTTTCGACCTGGACGGAACGATAGCGGATACCATGGGTGCGTTGATAGATCTTGCTACGGAAATGATAACGGCCAATTATGCTATTCTCGAGGGTGAAGCCAGGAGAAGATATCTTGAAACCACGGGATTGGATTTTGCAACGCAACTCGAAATCATGTTTCCGGGCGACAGGAAAAACAGAGAGGTAGCAGAGGAATTCGAAAGGAGAAAGAGAAAACTTATTATGGACCTTCCCATTTTTCCCGATGCTGTCGATGCCCTTAGATTCTTCAAGGAGAGGGGAATCCCTGTCTTCGTGTGCAGCAGTACTACGGACGAAATGATAAAAGCTTACTTCAGGGAACACCAGATGGACGGGCTTATTCACAGCTTCTCGGGGTTGAAAGACGGATTTTCCAAGGCAAGGCAGATAGAAAGTATCCTTGGGAAACACCATTTCGACAGGGACAGCATCGTTTTTATCGGTGATTCCCTGAAAGACGGAGAGATTGCCAGGGAGATTGGCATAGTTTTCTTTGGAGTTGAAAGGATATTCAGTGCTTCGGATTTCGAAAAGAGGGGTTTCCGTAGTGTGCCTGACCTTAGGGAGTTCGTAAGACTCTTTTCCTCAGTCAACTGAACAGCAGTAACACCGCCATACCGGAGGAATATGCCAGAGGAATATGCCGTAGGAAGTAAAAGACTCTGGAAAAGCTTTGCAATTCACATTAGAATGTACCGGTAATGTGGATAGAGAAGAAACCCTTCGGAAGCTGTTTCGAACTCTCTTCGGGAAGTATCAGGGCCCTTGTGGCACCTGAAATGGGAATGTCCCTGGCGAGTTTTACCATAGGTGGTATCCAGATTCTCGATACCTCGAGGCTAAAGGATTTTCTTCTTACCAGGAAGGGTCTTGGGCCACTTATACTTCCCCATTTCAATTGTGAGGGTTTTTCCCCAGAGGATAAGATCGAAGAACTCAAAGAGAAATTTCCCCACATAGAAGAACTGGAAAAGATAGGTGTCGATCACCCGTTCCAGCATGGCCTTGGACGGTATGTAAGCTGGTATGCCGAAGAGAGTGAGGATTCCATAACAGGTTTTCTTACCGGTGACATGCAGTATATGGGTTACAAGCTCAAAACACTTGCCGGTTTCGATTTCGAGGCACGCGTTTCATTCAGGATAGCTCCGGACAGTCTTATCGTAGCCTTCGATGTTACCGGAGAAAAACCCATTGCCACAGGCATTCACTACTATTATGACCTGGTCGATCGGAACAGTGCTGAAATAGAGCTTACCGAAAGAGATGGTTCTACAAGAAAGATAAAACTCGACAGGCCATATGATGATACTTTCCACCCGGGAAGCAGGTTCGGAGATTATACGAATTGCAGTTTGAAAACAAGGAACTATCGTCTCGATACGGTTTTCAAAGTTAAGGGAAAGCCGGAAGAAATTTTCGAATCACTCGTGATTTTCAGCCCGGAAGAGAGTGGTTTCATATGCATAGAGCCATTGAGTTACTATCCGGGTAAGGGCCCGACAAAAACCCAAAATAGCGGTGTGATAATGCTCCGACCGACTTTTCCAGGGTACAGGTGATGAAAGGTATGTATGATCTTGCGAATAGACTTATGAAACCTGTCTTTTCCTTTGATTCCGCTCTCAACCTCTTTCTGGGGCTTTTCTTTCTGTTCATGCCGGAGAGGGCCAGTTCTTTCCTCCTCAAAGAGAGTCTCTTCCCAAGATACGCATGGGTGATTCTTGGGGCGGGCTTTCTCTACTTCGGATACTGGCAGATCAGGACGATTATCCGGGACAAGTTGGGCAGGGGAGCGGTGACATTTAGTTTTTTCATGGCTATTGTTCCAGCAGTAATTCTGGCGATTCTCCTATTCCTTCTCTATGAGAAAATCAGTAAGATTGGCTTTATCGTTCTCCTTGCAGGCGATATCTATATGTTCCTTCTCTCTTTGCTCTATGGGGCGATATTGAAGGACAGGTGGGAGTAATCCTTGAAAAGGGTTGTGATTCGTTTTTTGATTTTTCTCTCCGCGTTGAACCTATTCTCGGCGGATGATTCCAGCTTCAGTTTCAATTATTTCAGCGGTGACAAGTTCAGTATCGTGGAGAAATCAGATCTCAGAAGGTATGAGAACGGTAGATTCGTAGGACTTTCGTACAGGGAAGTGCGTGGAGTGATGAAACTTGGGGTTCTCCTTGAAAATGGAGTATTTTCTGTAAAAGGGAAGTTTTACGTATTCGAGGAGACAAAACATGAGAACAGAAATGTTGCAAAGAAGATAGATCAGGTAGTGCCCGTTGTTTATCGTATACGTCCGACGGGACTTCTCGTACCGAAAAAACCGCAGCCCTTCCCTACGGTACAGGGCTTCCCGGCTTTTCCCGAAAAACCCGTGAGAGAGGGAGATAAGTGGCGGGCCTTTGGTGTCAGGGTAGTCGACCCGATGGGAAACGGAAACTACACACATGTACGTTTCTACTGTGAGTACAACTACATCGGAGACAAGATAAGGAATGGTAAGAGTTACGGTGTTATCAAGGCTCAGTATGCTATCCGCTATAAGAAAGGTGATGATCCCAGGGGCTGGGAGGAGATAGAGAGGATAACGGGCAGGCACCTCGTTACCATCTATTATGACAGAGAGGATGGTAAAGACAGTTTCATGTCCGACCTTATGGAGGAGAAGTACACCCTGAAGGATGGCAGGTCCGTAACTTTCAAGGGTTTCATATTGACATGGTTCAATGGTATACAACCTCTTAATAAAGCAGAGCTTGCCGAGGAGATAAGGAAAAAGCTCGATGAAAAAAATATCTCCGATGTAGAGGTCAGCAAGAGGGAAGAGGGGGTAGCCCTTACCATAAACCGGATACACTTTGTGGCGAACAAGGCAATCGTTCTCCCCGAGGAGAAGCCAAGGCTAAAAGTCCTTGCCGATGCCCTTAAGCGGATAGAGGGAAGGAATTTTCTTGTTGTGGGTCACACTGCCCGTGTGGGTTCTAAGGAGAGCCAGTACAAACTTTCCGTTGAGAGGGCAAAGACGATTGTGGATTATCTCGTCTCCCAGGGAATAGATGCTAAAAGATTCCTTTACGAGGGCAAGGGCGGTACCGAACCTGTTGCACCGAATGATACGGAAGAAAACATGGCAAAGAACCGGAGGGTGGAAATCATTATTCTGGAAGACTGACCGGTCGTTTCCAGGAGGTATGAGCAATGGCAACCCTTGCTTTTGTATTCTCATCCTGTGGGGATGAATTGATACCCTGTTGCCTCGAGATACTGTGTATCAGTTGCCTTCCGTTTTCAATATCGATCGTCGAAACTTCAAGCGTTTCACCGTAGTGAGCCTCTGCAAGGTAGTTTATCTGAAGGGTGTTTAGGAACATCGTGTTTCTCTTTTCAAGAGGAATCGTTTCTAGTATCCATTTTATATAGCTAACGCTTGTCACGTGGTTGTTCAAATCGAGGTCGCTGTAGAGAACTTCAAAGGTCCTGGTATCCTCGAAAGAGCCCTTTCCGGAATCTGATTGATACTTCAACTTTCCAGGTCTTTCATCGTAGCTGTTATCATGGTAGATCACATCAGCCCTACTGAAGAGGGTTTCCGGCCTTAGGGGCCTTCTCGATTTGAGGTCTATAAGGAGCCAGGCACTGGATGCCCTTCCTATCGGCAACTTTTCTGTATTGAAAATGAGAAACTGCCTGTACGCAAAGAGGCGTTCATTGCCGGATGGCCATGATTGAATGTAGATTCTCTCTTTCCACTTCGGATAATAGTCAAATACTGCTTTGAAACGTGAAAGCACCCAGGTCATGTTGGTTTCTTTCAATTCGGGCACTGCGAAACCCAAATCATACGCGTGATTCCCCGCAGCATCGAAGAGGAAACTGCACATCTGGGCAACGGAAGCCCTTTCATTGGCATCGAGATGGTAGGTGTGTATTTCGTAGACTCCTGTCCATACCTTTGGATGATCCAACATGTCTTTTATCCTTTTTTGCTATCTCTTTAGCGGTGATGTTTCCCTGCTCATCGTACCGGTTTTAAGTATTTCCATTATCTTGTATGTACCATATTTCCTGGCTTTAAGAAAGCCGTCCCAGGCCGATTCTGCCAGACGGCCCTCGTTTAGCAGGTCGAAGAGCCACTGTGAGGAATACCTGGGGTCTTCCTGCGGTATACCAGCCTGGATCTCCATGAGCCATCTTTTGTTGAACTCCTCCTGGCTTCCTATGGGGGGCGCCATTATGATGGGAATGCCGAGACCTGAATAGAAGGATAGTTCACTGGGTTTTGTCCACAGGATATCCGTTGTCCTTATTACCCTTGCAAATTCATTGAAATACTGATCCTTGGTAGTGCCGAAGATCACGGATATATTATCTCCCTCTGGAAGTATTTCCCTCTTCACCTCGTTGAAATAGTCTCTTACCTCCCGTCTTACACCGGCTACGAGGTTGAGTCTTATCCGGTTCTCCCGGAGCTTTTCCCTCATGCTCTGTGCAATTTGATAGCCGATCTCTTTCTGAGCCCCGGCTCCTCCGACGGCATAGGTAAGAGTAAGCAACCTCTCTTTCTTGAATCTGCAGTTTCCCTTCCCTAAGAAGTACTGAACATTAACGTGATGAAGCGGCCAGAATCTGTTTTCGGGGTCGAGGTAGTAGAGGCGCTGAGCAAAATCCTTTTTCAATGTCGAGAGGTTCTTGTCTCCCAAGACCTCCAGAGGCAAGGGAAAGCCCGTCAGAAAGATTCTCTCATCAGGTACACCGTAGGTCTTTAACCTCTTCACAGCCCTCCCGCAGGGAGCACAGTAATGTATCCTGGAAGCCCTGGGGTCCATGGCGACCCAGGCCCTTGCTATCTCCGCATCGGCAACTATGCAGTAGTTTCTCGAGTAGCCTGCATAATCGGCGGCAAGGGCAGGAACAGGATGGGAAGAAACTATGGGAAGCGGTTTTTTCTTTATCGTTTCTAGTACCCCCCTGGCAAGGCCCTTGTCTATGTATCGTTTTACCAGTTTTACCTGCGGGGAGGGGTAGGAGAGGTCACGAATCGGGTAGAAGCTGGGGATATTCTGTATCCTGTCCAGGATTCCGAATAGGGGTTTTCCTATAAGGGGAACGGCTCGTATTCGCGATAGAAACTCGTATGATTGCCTGAGCCTGTCCCACAATCTTCTCTCAGCCTCATCTGCGTATTTCTCGCTTCCCGCTGTAATTATTTCTCCTTCTGCCAGGGATTTAAGGGGATGAGTTGCCCTCTGATGTCCCAATCCCATGTCCACGGTTACGATCCACGCCTTTATCTCTTCTTCTGCTTCGGTCATTTTCTGTTTCCTTGATTCTTGTTTATCTTTGTTTTTTTTATCGGAAGGGATATAGTTGATGTATAATGTCATTTATCGGAGGTGAAGATGAAACTGTATCGTTATCTTTTCCTGTTTGTGGCAGGATCGTTTCTTGTTCTATCGGGTTGCCTGCTTACAGTAGGTGCACCACTTGCAAGGAAGGTTGAACCTGGTAAACTGATAGTGGAGGGTTCCGGCGGACCGCTTGTAGCGTCAAATACCAGTGGCAATATTGGCTTTAGCAGTTATCTCTATGCCGGTAAGAATCTTGGAAAGCATTTTGAAATAGGCATCCTTCCGTACTTTTATCATACCTTTCTCGGGGGTTTGGTAGGTGAAGTACAGGCCGGAGTAATTGCCGTGCCATTGAAGTGGGACCCCTTTAACTACTCCTGGCCCTTTCACCTTACCATATATGCCGCACCGAGCCTATTTATGGGTGACATAGATGGAACCCTCCTTTATGAGGGAATAGGACTTTCCTATGACTTTCCCTTTCCTCTGCAACTCTATGCTTCCTACTCGATTCCCTACTATGCATTCAACTGGTTTACGGCCAATATTGGTTTCAGATACCGTTTTTCCGAAAGGTTGTATATCGGTGCAAATGCAATGATATCGATGCTAACCGGTTATGGTTTAAACCTTACGATTGGTACGGAGTTTGGTAAGTAGACCGGAAAATCGACAGGGAAAACTTCTCCTTGACATGAGTTAGATTTATATATATTTATTAAACAAGTCTAATTTTTCTGCTTGTCGAGGTGTCAGAAGTATGCGAAAAACAATTCCCCTTAGTAAGGCTTCTCCCGGAAGCTATAGGATAGTATCCCTCAATGGAGGAAAGAACTTCGTACAGAGGATAGCGGAAATGGGGATGTATCCCGATTCCCCGGTAGAGGTCCTGGAAGTTATGAACGGAGGTGGGCCGGTGAGGGTCTCTGTAAAGGGGAGCCAGCTTGCAATCGGTCGTGGAATGGCAGCCAAGATCATGGTTGCCAGTGAAGGGGAAAAGGATTTCTATACCCTCAGGGATTACAGGGAAGGTGACAGGGGGAGGATAATCGATATCAAGGGGCATGGCAAGTTCAAGACGAGAGTTCTGGAGATGGGGTTTACAAAGGGTGAGGAAGTTTATGTGGAAAAGTATGCCCCCTTGCGTGATCCCATCGAGTTCGTGGTGAAGGGTTACCATGTCAGCTTGAGAAGGGAAGAGGCGGAAAATATCATTATGACTCCCCCGGAGAGGACAGAGAAGAGATGAAGCCGGGCGATACAAAAGGTGATGATTCCAGGGTAAAGGTCGAAAAATCGAAGGAAAATGCCTTAAAGAGGATCGTTGTTGCAATTGGAGGGAATCCCAATTCAGGAAAAACAACGATATTCAACCATCTCACGGGCTCACACCAGAAAGTGGGAAACTGGGGCGGTGTCACGGTAGAGAAGGTAGAGGGTCGTGTTGTACGGGGAGAGTATGAGATTGTCTTTGTTGATCTTCCCGGTACATACAGCCTTACGGCCTATTCGATAGAGGAAATCATTGCAAGAAATTTCATAGTGGACGAAAAACCCGATGTAATAGTGGATATCATAGATGCGGGAAATCTCGAACGCAACCTGTATCTCGCAGTACAGATGATAGAGATGAAGGGGCATTTTGTGTTTGTCCTTAATATGGCAGACATGGCTGAGAAACAGGGCATCAGAATAGACGGCGACAAGCTGTCTACACTTCTGGGGGGACCTGTCATTTTTACTACGGGTATAAAGGGAAAGGGAGTGGACAGGATAGTAGACGAGGTTATCGATGTCTATGAGAACAGGGAGAAGAAGGTCAGACATATCCATATTCCCTACGGGAGAGAGATAGAGGAAGAGATAGGAAAGATACAGGCTGTTATCCGAAAGGACAGGATCTTATCATCTAAATACTCCACCAGATGGCTGTCTGTCAAGCTGCTTGAGAACGATAAGGAAGTGATAGAGAAGATAAAGAGGTATTTCAGGTTCTATGATGAGATAATTTCACAGGCAGGCAAGTCGAGGGAACATCTTAAAAAGATATACAACGATGATCCCGAAATAATAATAGCCGACCAGCGTTACGGTTTCATTAACGGTCTTCTTAAGGAGGTTATTTCCTACGAGAAGCGTGACAGAATCGATATCTCGCAGAAGATAGACAAGGTGCTGACAAATAAATTTCTGGGCATACCAATTCTATTCTTTTTTGTCTGGCTTATGTTCCAGGTCACCTTCGGGCTTGGAGCATACCCGATGGATTGGATAGACAGGGGTGTAAGACTTCTAGTTGATGTTTTTTCTCCGCTCTTTCCCGAGGGTATCTTTAAGAGCCTTCTTTTCGACGGAATAATAGGGGGTGTCGGTTCTGTACTCGTCTTTCTTCCCAATATACTTCTTCTTTTTCTAATGATTTCCATTTTTGAAGATACAGGCTACATGGCCCGTGCCGCTTTCGTAATGGACAGGGTGATGCACCTTATAGGTCTTCATGGAAAGTCCTTCATTCCCATGATCATGGGATTTGGCTGCAATGTTCCCGCAATCATGGCCACAAGAACCCTCGAGAGCAGGAAGGACAGGCTTCTTACCATCCTTATAAACCCGCTTATGAGCTGCAGTGCACGTCTTCCAGTATACATCCTTATTGCCGGAGCCTATTTCGGCAACAGAGCTGGAAATGTGATTTTTTCCCTCTACGCATTGGGAATAGTTCTTGCAATACTCGTGGGGCGGTTTTTCAGGAAAACGATCTTCAGGGGAGAATCCGAGCCATTTGTCATGGAGCTTCCTCCCTACAGGATCCCTACGGTAAAATCGGTATTGATACACATGTGGGAGAGGGCCGTTGTCTTTCTTAAAAAAATGGGGTCTGTCATTCTGGCGGGTTCGATAATCATATGGTTTCTAAGCAGCTTTCCCGCCCATGAGGAAATATCGAACAATACCGTAAGTGGAGCTGATACGGCTATTGAGGTTACATCTGTCAACCAGGGGGGACAAGAAGATATCCCGATAGAGAGGTCATTCATAGGAATGATAGGGAAGGCGATAGAGCCTATTTTCAGGCCGATAGGTTTCGGATGGCAGGAAGGGGTGTCCCTGATTACCGGTTTTGTGGCAAAGGAAATCGTGGTTTCGACGCTGGGTGTGCTTTATGTGGGAGGCGATAATGCTTCGGGGAGCATGGATTACGGGAACCTTGGAAGTGTCATTAAACAGAGATCGGGAATGAGCCCCCTTGTTGCATATGCATTTCTCGTTTTCGTGCTTCTCTATACACCGTGCCTTGCCACGGTAGTGGCAATGAAGCGGGAGAGCGATTCTCTTAAGTGGACTCTCTTTGGGGTCGGTTATCAGCTTGTGCTTGCCTGGCTGGTATCTTTTATGATTGTAAAGGTGGGAAGCCTTTTCCTGGTGGTATAGCACGGGAGGTTTTAGGGAGGTTTTAGGAGGTTATTAGAATGTTTTTAGGAGGCTCAAAGTGAAAAACTTTCTTGATTTTCTGGCTTATTTAATCGTGTTTATTACCATAGCATGGTCCCTCTGGAAGGCTATCAGGTTTTTCCGGGGAAAGAAGATAGGCTGCAGTTCATGCCACAATGAAGGATGCAGCTTTACTACCGAAGAGAGGGAATAAGATGATGGTCAAAACGAGTGAAAGTGAAATAAGGGAAAATGAAAGAGGATATGTAAGTGCCAACCTTTCCGAGTCCATGGAAGATTACATAGAGGTCATCGGGAAACTCGAACAGGAGCACAAGGCTGTACGGGTAAAGCATATAGCCGAGATGATGAAAGTCAAGATGCCCAGTGTTTCATCGGCGCTTTCCGTCTTAAAGAAAAAGGGACTCGTGAACTACGAGAAATACGATTATGTCGAACTGAGCCAGAAGGGAAGGAAAGTTGCTAGATCACTCGTTGAGAGGCACGAGGCGCTGAAGCACTTTCTCGTATCGATACTGCATGTCAATGAGGATACGGCAGAGGAGGATGCCTGTGGCATGGAGCACCATGTTTCCAAGGAGACGGTTGACAACATACTGAAATTCATAGATTTCCTCGAGGGTTGCCCGGAATCGGAGAATATTTGTATGAAAAATTTCAGGGCATTTCTTGAAACGGGTGAAAGGCAACCCTGTCATTGATTCTTCGGCTCGGAATCAAGCGCTTCAGTATCCTTTGTCCCAGAGAAGCTCCGGTTCCTTAGTTGTGGAGGCGGCCCTTCCCGTTTTCTCCGCACCCCCCGGGGTAAAATAGCCGGAATATTCCTCTTTGAGCCTTTCATTCAGGCTGACTGCCCTTTCATAATTTTGAAGCATCTTCTCTCTGTCGTTTTTTTCCTTGTATATGAATGCCAAATTGATATATGCCGAGGCTCTCTCCGGATCGATACTCAGAGCCTTCAGGTAGTAATTGATTGCACTGTCATACCGCTTCTGGAGGAGGTATATGTTTCCCATGTTGTTGTAGGGTGAAAAATAATCTGCCTTCAGTTCTATTGCCTTTTTAAAGGAGCGCTCAGCCTGCCGATACTTGCCGAACCGCGCATAGGTTATTCCTAGCTTGTTGTAGAGTTTCGGGTTTTTGGGGTCCGATTCCAGTTGTCTCTCTATTCTCTTGACATTTGCAGAGAGTTCCCTCTCTATGAGGTTGTTTATATCGTCGAAGTAGAGCTGCTCTGTATACTCCTTTTCGGGTATTTCCGGTTCCCATTTCTCTCCCCGCAGTGTTACTGGGGCATATATCTTCCACGAATCGGATGTCGTAGCTATGCCGAGCTTCCTCCTGTACTTGGCTATCTCCTCCGCACCGGACTTCCAGGCCTCGAGAAAGGAGTCTCCCAGTAGTGTGGTTTCCACGGGAATCCAGACTTTCCCCCTGTAGGGAAAGAGAAGGGTTGAAGTGGCCGAGATGCTTCTCTTGTTGCTAATGGGGACTCCTGTATTGAACATCATGAATATGTGTTCAGGGATAGTAACCGTTGCCGTCTCGATCCCTATACTCTGCAGGAGGGATGAGTACAGTACGGTAAGATCATCACAGTCACCTGTTTTAAATCTAAGTGTATCACGCGGGTATTGTATGAAATCTACCATTGCAGGATTTTTGGAGTATTCAATGAATGGGGTTTTGGGATCGGGAATATAGGTAATACCATAGACACTAAGGGTATCGAATATCTGAATTGCAGATTGAAGTGCATTGTTGAGGAACTTGAAGCGTGCATTCCTGAAGGACTGTACAGTCTCCCTTGCAAATATCTTTACTGCCGGATCCTTTGGAGTGATGAAAGATGCAAGTTTTTTCTGATTGTCCCATGTCATCGCGTTCCTGTTGAATAGGTTAAAGGAAATGTTGCGTGTTACCGAGTACGGTTTATTATCGATCGAGTAGGAGATCTTGACATTTGCACCGAGCGGTGTATCCTCGGTGACCTCTAGTATTCTGTTGTTGAAGAGGGCAAAGAGTTTCAATGTTATCTCTTCGCCGGAAGGTACGTTCTTCTTCGTTTCACCCTCTGTGGGATAGTCCATGAACTCCTTCACATTGACTTCTGTCTTTATCCAATCAAGAGGATGGCCCGTTGTATTCTTTACCGTTATACTTCCCAGGGGATTCGAACTGTAATACTTGTACATTGCCGAAAAAATGTTTCTTTCAATCTTGATTTTTTCTACGGAGATTTCCGGTATTTCTTCCTTCCCCGTACTGTAGAGTTTCTTTAGTTCTGCTATCTTTATTTTAATATTAGGATCATGTGATATCCCCAAAGCCTTCGTGTAACTGTCGATTGCATCCTTGTACTGCCTTGCAGCATAATTACTTCCGTATTCCCTGGAAAGCTCCCTTACTATCCCCGAAAGTCTGTCACCTCTCTTTACATAGAGGAGGACCTGTTCTCTGCCGAGCAGTGCTTTTACCTTCGCATCATCGGGGTGATACTTCAAATATATCTTCCACGTAGATATGGCCTTACTGTAATTTCCCGATTCCTGGTAGAAATGGCCGAGCTTTTCAAGAATTTCTGTATTTTCGGGACTCTTAAGCATGGCGAGGTTGATGTAACAGAGGAACCTATCGACATCACTTTTCTCATATTTTCCAGCTTCCTTCATGTAAAAAGTAACGTCGGCCGATTCTTCTATCTTCTCGTATTCCCTGAACTTGAGAATTCTTTCATGCATACCATCCGCCACGAAGAGTGAATTTCCACTCTTATCAGAAACCAGGTCAACCATATTTCCCAGAGCTCCTGAGCTACCGGGAATAGAAAGTTTGCTTTTCTTCCAGAGTATCTTTCCTTCATTTGAAATTCTGAAGACGGAACCGTTTCTCGAATCGATGATGTAGAAATGACCCGAAGCACTTTCCGTAAAAACGGCGGGGTAGAGGCTGTTTATATCAGCATTGATTCTCGTCTTTCCGAGAAGCATTCCGTCGATAGCGTAACGGTATATAAAGTAGAACAGTGAGGTTCCTGATAGCTCCGACTCTATGACCAGTATGGTATTATTCAAGCCCCTGGCCAGAGAAACGATATAATTGCCTTTCAGTTGAATATCTCCGATATACTTGCCATCGCTACCCATTAATCTAAGTCGGTTTCTCGAACTATCGGGAATTATGATTTTACCCTCATCGGTGACGATGAAGTTGAGAATAGATGCTTCGTCAAAGGGTATTTCCACCTTGAATTGCCCATGCGAGTCGAAGCGGATGATCTTCTTTCCCATCTGGTCCAGCACATAGATATTTCCCTTTGCATCGAGTCTCACCTTCCATGGAACACGATATTCTCCTTCGTCAGAACCGTATTTTCCGATTGTCGTTAGATAGTTACCCGACTCGTCGATCCTTGCAACCTGATTGGGTAGGGCTAGTATGATATCACCATTGGGGAGAACACCGGCGCCGTACACGTAGGCGGGGATGTTGTTTTCCGGGGGAAGAAAATCCTTGATTTCGGATATAAAGTAGAGGTCACTCTCCACAAATGCATAGGCAAGTGGGATGATTAAAACAAGAACGACAAGGATAAGTATTTTTGTCCTTCGTGAAGGCAATGCAAGTTTCATTCTAACGTCAGGGCTGTCAGGGTTACCAGCTAGCCAGAAGTTTTTCTGCCATCTTACCTATTTCACTGTTTTTATCCATGCTGTAGGCCTTTTTCATTCTACTGATAGCCTTGTCCCTTTCATCCATATTGTACAGTGAAATGGCAGAGAGATAATTTATTATCTGTGAATGAAGGCCCTCCGGATAATTCTCGAGGTACATTTCAAAAAGCTTTTCAGCATCTTCATACGCCATCGAGTCGAGGTAGAGCGTTCCTGAGATCAAGACGTATTCGGGAAAGTAATCGGTATACGGATCGGGTTCTACCTCCTGGAAGTACTTGATCGCCCGGGCGGGTTTTCCCAGTTTGGCGTATGAAACGCCCAGGTAGAAGTTGTATTCACCGGGGTCATCCGGTTCACCTTCGATACCCTCCTTGAGGAGAGTAATTGCCTTCTCAACCTTGTTCTGCTCGAGAAGTACCTTTGCATCCTTGATATAGTTTACCTCGTCCTCAGCCCACTCCACTTCCGTATCACTTCCCGCCTGCGCACCACGGACACCCATCACCTCGGAACCCTTTTCCTTTCTTGCCTGTGTAACCGTTGATATCTTGTTTTTCAGAAGAGAACCGACATTCCAGGATGAGAGTTTTTTCTTCTGAGAGATAAGTTCCGAGATGCGGTAGACTCCGGGTTTTGAAAGTGTGATATTCTCCTTTTCTCCCGATATTTCCGCCACAACACCCTCTTCCAGTGAAATGACCGCATCGGCAGGAATAGCATCACCTATATACAGCTCATCCCAACTGTCCCCATTCTTGATTGAAACGGGTCCGTCAGAGTATTCAAGTATCAATTCCTCACCAAAAACGGCTGCTGTGGTCAGCATTACAAGCATTATCCATATGACAAACAAAGGTTTCATCTTCTTCTCCTTTTTTTTTACATGAACAATAATAGCACTTATTACTTCGATAATCCAATGTTATGGTTGAGAGTATGTATTAAATATGTTATGTATGCCAGACAGGAATATAAAGGTATGGTCTATCTCTTTTTGTTTCTTGCAGCTCTCTTCTGGGGCGGATCGTTTATTGCAACTCGTTATGCACTCACCCTCGGAGGATTCACAGTCTTTTCCCTCCTGATGTTCAGGTTCCTAATATCTTCACTGATTCTCGTTACGATCAGTCTTGTAAGAAAAATTGAAGCATTGAAAGCAGGGGACATAGGAAAGCTCTTTCTCGTGGGATTGGTGTATCCGGGTCTCTACTTTCTATTCGAAACAACGGGAATAGAGAGGACACCTGCATTCATTTCCTCGATAATAATAGCAAGCATTCCGGTCTTGACAGGGATAATGGCAAGGATTTTCCTGAAAGAGCACCTCAATTTCAGGGGATGGGCCGGGGTTTTCATTTCCATTGCAGGTATCACTCTTGTCGTACTCGGGGAGAACGGAGGAAGGAAGGTCTCCGGTGGTGATATCTCGCTGATCGGTGTTCTTCTCGTTTTCGGAGCGGCACTTACCGGGGCTTTCTACACCACCACAACAAGGTATCTCCTTTCGAGATACAAACCGCTTACACTGACTGCTTTTCAGAATGTCCTTGCATTCATATTCTTTTCTCCCCTCGGAATCATTCAGTTAACGGGAAGACAGTTCTCTGTAAACGGGTGGGGAGTAGTATCCGTGCTTTTCCTGGGAGTATTTGCCTCGGTGGTGGCCTTTCTGAGTTTCAATAAGGCCCTCTCTCTTATGGAAGCCGGCAGGGCTTCCCTATTCCTAAATACGATTCCGATAATAAGCCTTGTACTTGCATGGCTTTTCCTCGGGGAAAGGATAACTGTTGTACAGCTTGCAGGAATCCTCGTTGTTGTTTCCGGGGTGACCCTGGCATCGATAGGTAAAGGTGACTACTCGTAACCATCCTGCATTTCACGAATCCTGGATAGTTTCTTCTCTTCCTTTACGTTCTCCCTGTGTTCCGTGTCTCCCTTTGGCCCCTTCTCCCTTACGGATAGCGACTTTCCTACCTCCTCCCTGGAGTAGAGAATAAGCTCATCCCCTTCGAGAATTACCGTGTCACCGGTAGGAACGCCGATAAAACGTTCCTCTCCTTCCACCTTTCTGTATATCGAGAGTATAAGGATTCCCTCCGATTCGAGCTGAAGTTCCTTAAGGGGCCTTCCGACCATCCAGCTGTCAGGCCTTACCTTTATTCTTGAAACCGTATAACCTTTACTGAGACCGAGAATCTGCTCGTAGTCACACACACGAAGTGTGGTCCACCTCTCCAGTGCCTTTGTGATGATCCTCTTCATTATCCTGTAGATATACTTTGACCTTGCAAAGAGGTATATCGTTAAAAGGCCAAGTATGAGGACGAATCCCCTGAGTATGAGGTTTGATTTTGAGGTATTTATAAAGGTCAGTATCAGTGTTGCTATGGATGATGAAATACCGGCACTTCCGAGTAGAATTATTATCCGAATTATCTTTCTTCTGGCGGGGTGGGTGACTATCATCTCCGATTCCTCGGTGGTAAAACCTACACCGGAGAAGGCTGACTGTGCCTGGAAAGAGGCCACCTCCGTAGGGAGGCCGGTGAGTTCCAGGGCTATTGCCCCTATTCTTACGATGATAACAGAGAGGGTTATGATTATAAGTAGACTTAGTGCCGCTATCATTTCATCTTGAAAGTTTACAGAGAACAGGACGTTTTGAAAAGACCGGCTTCAGGGGAAGCGAGGATGGAGTATAATTTTCCAGGTGCCGTTTCATAGTACTGTGAAAGGTGCTATTGAAATTTTCACGGCTTTCCCCCATATTTAATGAACAGATGATACCACTTCATGACATCGTACCGACACGGGAGAGGCCCTTTGTCACATGGATACTCATTGCAATAAATACCTTTGTCTTCCTGATCGAACTTTCTTTTCCCCAGGCCGAACTGAAAAGCCTATTCTACCTCTATGGTATCGTGCCTGCCCGCTTTACTCATCCTGACTGGGCATCAAGGGCTGGTTTTCCCGTAGGTTCCTACTGGCCCCTCCTTACCAGCATGTTTCTTCACGGTGGCTGGATGCATCTTATCGGAAACATGTGGAGCCTGTGGCTCTTCGGGGATAACGTGGAAGACAGGATGGGGCATGGCAAGTTCCTCCTCTTCTACCTTCTATCAGGAATTACCGCATCGCTCGTTCATATCTTCTTCAATGCCTCCTCAACCGTTCCAACGATAGGAGCCTCCGGTGCCATAGCAGGTGTCATGGGAGCCTACCTTGTGATGTTTCCAACTGCAAGAATCGTTACATTGATTCCCGTATTTTTTTTGCCCTTGTTCGTTGAAATCCCTGCAATCATTTTCATAGGTTTTTGGTTTCTGTCGCAGCTCTTCTCCGGCACATTTTCACTGGTTGCACCATCATACGGAGGAGCCATTGCATGGTGGGCTCATGTCGGCGGTTTTCTGTTCGGAGCAATGACACTTCCTGTTTTCCGAAAGAGGAAGAAGAAATACAGGGTGTACTACGACGATGAGGTGTTACCTCGAAGGTTCCTATAGCCGGAAAAAGTATAACCGGAAACAATGGAAAGGAAACAATTAAAAGGAGAGAGAGGATGCATTTTGTTGATATTCTGTGGATTTTCCTGCTTCTTGCGGCAATCCAGCCTGTAATACACCGGAAGAAGCTTGAAGCATCCAGGGAAAGGGCATCTTCCCGTATAGAAAGGAAGAGGAAATCCCGTGTCCTTAACCTGATATTCCGGGAAGAGGTAATGAGTTTTCTTGGCTTTCCACTCTTGAGGTATGGAAGGATAAACGACCCCGAGGGTGTTATCCGTGCCCTGGAAATGACCGACCCGGCAGTCAAAGTCGATGTAATTCTACATGTACCTGAAGGCGTATCGGTCATGCCGGAAGAGCTGGCGATGGCTGTTGCAAGACGCCTGTCAAAGAGAAAAGGGAGTGTGGCAGTTCATGTTCCCCACTATGCATTTTCTTCTTCCTCACTCATGGCACTTGTGGCAGATGAAATCTACATGGGTGAAAATGCCGTGCTTGGCCAGGTAGACGAAGGAATGCTCGAGCGGCTGGCAAGTATCAACCTGATCGATGATAAAAGGTTGCAGAGGCTTGAAAAGTTAAAAGGTGGTAAGAAATTCTTTGTCGAAGACCTCCGAAACCTCGGTGTTGAGGTGAGAAATGAGGAGGCCGAGGTTATGAAATCGATGAGCCTTTACCCTCAGCCCTTCAGGGTAAGCCGCTGAAATCGAAGAAATCAGCCCTCTCTATTCAGGCTTTTCTGCATCTCCTCTGCGAACTGGCTGGTGTAGAGATTGTAATACTTACCCTTCCTTGCAATGAGTTCGGCATGGTTTCCCTCTTCTGCGATTCTGCCATTCTCTATGTAGAGAATCCTGTCTGCAAGTTTGATAGTCGACAAGCGATGCGCAATCACGAAACTCGTAGTGCTTTTCATCAGTTTCTCTATACCTCTCTGTATCAACGATTCGGAGATAGTGTCGACTGAACTCGTCGCCTCGTCCATTATGAAGATTTCAGGTCTTACGAGAATTGCCCGTGCAAGGCTTATCAGTTGTTTCTGCCCCACCGAGAGGAGGTTGCCGCCTTCCCCCACGTCGGTATCGTAACCTTTTTCCAGTTTTACTATAAAAGCGTGTGCTCCCGAGAGCCTTGCGGCTTCCTCGACTTCTCTATCGGTGGAATCGGGTTTTCCGTACCTGATGTTTTCCCTTATGCTCCCCCTGAAGAGGTGAGGGGTTTGAAGAACGATTCCGAGTTTCGAATGGATGGATTGCAGGCTCATATCCCGGTACTCGATTCCGTTTATCAGTATTTTTCCTCCCTTCGGTTCGTAGAATCTGCAGAGGAGGTTCACTATCGTCGTCTTTCCTCCGCCCGTTGGCCCTACCAGTGCTACTGTCTCACCTTCCTCCACTGTGAGGTTGAAATCACTCAGTACAGGTTTGTCTTTGTCGTAGTAGAAGTCTATGTGGTCGAATATGATTCGACCCCTTATCGTGTCGGGGCTTGTAGCACCTGTTTTGTCTTTTATCTCCGGTTGTGCATCGATAAGGGAGAATACCCTCTCTGCCGAGGCTATGGACTGCTGCATCCTCGCATAGACCCTGGCCAGATCCTGTATTGGCCACAGCATGAAGGTTACATACGAAAAAAAGGCCTGTATCCCCCCTATTGTGAGCTGCCCGAGGTTCACCTCGTACCCTCCTATCCAGATGATGCTTCCCAGGGCAGCAGCGCTTAAGATCTGGACGACTGGCAGAAAAAGGGCAGAGAGCCATGCTGCCCTGTAGGAGGCCCGGTACATTTCTCCGGTCAGATCTCCAAAGGCTTTCAGATTGATTTCTTCTCTTCTGAATGCCTTAACCACCCTGATACCGGTTATATTTTCATTGTAGGCTCCGGTTATTCTGGAGTTTATCTTCCTCACCTCTCTGTACTCGGAGAGGATCTTTTTCTTGAACCTTGCAGCAACGAAAACCAGGATGGGAACGAGGGAGAGAACTATAAGTGCCAGCCTCCAGTTTATCCTCAGCATGAAGTAGATGGCCACAGAGATATTCATGATTGCCCAGCTTATGTCGAGGAGACCCCAAGTAACGAGGTCTGCTATCTTTTCCGCATCCGAGGTAAACCTCGACATTATCCAACCAACAGGTGTCCTGTCGAAGTAGGAGAGAGACTGCCTCTGGACATTGGAAAACATCTCCTTTCTAAGATTGTAATGAATTCTCTGTCCCAGGTATCCGGTTACGATGATCATTATGAATACGAAGAGGGCCTGTACCAGCATGAGAAGGGCGTATGTTTTTGCTATCGAAAACATAAGATTGACATTCTTCGGAATTATCCCCTCGTCTATCATTCTCTTGCCGAGGTATGTGAAGTACGAATCGAGAAAGGCAATTACAGCTATGGCAGTAACAAAGACGATTACAAGTTTCCAGTACGGTCTCAGCTGAGAAAGTATCCTGGAGATGGTCCTTCCGTTGAATGAGCTTGAAAAATCTTCCTCTTCGAATCTCTTAACTGGCAAGGTAACCTCCCGATTGGAGGGAAGATTGCAGGTTGTATATCTTCCTGTACATACCCTCTTCACCTATCAATTCATGGTGGCTTCCCATCTGGATGATTCTACCCTTATCAAGAACGCATACCTTGTCCGCTTTCATTAGACTCTCTATTCTATGTGCAATTATGAATGTGGTTCTTCCTTCCATCAGCTTTACGAGAGCCGACCATATCTTTTGCTCGGTTTCCGAGTCCACCGAGGAGGTGGAGTCATCGAGGATGAGAATGCGAGGATCCTTCAGGATAGCCCTCGCTATGGCAATCCTCTGTTTCTGTCCACCAGACAGGGTGACCCCCTTTTCTCCCACTATTGTTTCGTAACCCTTCGGAAACTCTACGATGGAGTCGTGGATATGAGCCGACTTGGCAGCTTCTTCTATCTCACTCCTCGTAACCTTTCTCCCGGCTCCATAGGCTATATTTTCCCAAATCGTCTGTGAGAATAGAAAGGGCTCCTGTTCCACGAAGCCTATTATCTTTCGAAGGTATTCCTTTGAGTACTCCCTCAGTTCGATTCCGTCGAGTTTAAGGCTTCCCCCGGAATACTCATAGAACCTTGGGAGCAGATTCACCAGGGTTGTCTTCCCCGATCCGGTGGGGCCCAGGAGTGCGACTATCTCTCCCGCTTCTACGGAAAAGGATACATCATCCAACACGGGGGAATTATCCGCATATCTGAAGGAGACGGAATCAAAGCTGATTTTTCCCTCGATTTTTGACGGATCGGGATTTTTCCCGGAAGAGAGGTCTTCAGGCTGCTGTTTTACGATTTCGAATATCCTCCCGTATGAAACCCTGGCCTTGGATGTTTCCACGATAAGCCTTCCGAGCATCCTTATGGGAAAGATTATCCATATCAAGAGACCGCTGTATGCGAGGTAACTGCCAATGCTTATTATTCCCTCTATTGTAAAGAGGCCACCCACCACGTAGCCTGCCAGGAGCTGAGTACCGCAAAGAACATCCGTTATGGGCCAGAATGCCCCGTGAAGTGCTATCAGTTTTCTGCCTTCGATGAATTTCCTGTAGTTCTCTCTTTCGAATTTCTTTTCTTCGAAGTCCTGTCTTGCAAAGGCTTTTACCACCCTTATTCCGGTAAGGCTCTCCTGAAGGGCGGTTGACAACCTTGCCTCTTGATCCTGAAATCTATTGTATTGGTATGATATCTTTTTGAAGAAGAACAGGGATACTACTACTATGATAGGAATGATTGCAATCGACAGGATGGCCAGTTTCATATCTATCATCAGTATCGCAACAAAGTTGATGCAGAATAGAAGCAGCACTCTTCCAAGGCTAATTGCCTGTTCAGAATAGAAACGCCTTATTGTTTCAACGTCACCCGTTGTCCTCTGTATCAGTTCACCCGTATCCATCCTGTCATGATATGAAAAGGAGAGGCTCTGTATGTGATTGAAGAGATAGTTTCGAAGGCGCATCGTTATGCTTTCCGAGGTTTTTGCGGAGAGTTTTCCGCTTAGAAAGGTGAAGCTTCCCTGGATAAGGGCAAGGCCGAGAAATCCGGAGCCGATTATGGGATACCAGTAGACAGGAGCATGTTTCTTCAATATGTTGTCGATGAAGAACCTGAGAAGGAGGTAGGTTGCTGTTTTGGAACTCATTGCTATGAAAAGTGAAACCGCAGCTGCGAGGTAGAGCAACCTGTAACCTTTCAGAAGTTTCCAAAGGCCTTCCAGGCCATTGGAGGTGAGTGTCTCTTTGGGATTGAAAGGAAATGTTTCTACATGTTCTTTCAAGCCATCTCTCCGCTGATTTTTAGTATTAAGTTACTATTAAATATGGAAAATATAAATAAAATGTGGTATTATATAATAAATCCGGAATATTGAAATTTTACCGGGTTATATAAAAAAACAGTAATCTAAGGAGAGAACTATGAGAAAAAAGATCTTGGTTGTGATGCTCATAGTTGGAATGTTCATGATTCCGGCACTGAGTTTCGCAGGTTCTGATGATGTTAACTGGGATTCTTACCTAAGACCGGGAAACTTCATAATGCAGGCAGGTGTTGGCTGGGGTTGGGGTTGGAATGCCTGGTATAGCGGTTTCGGTGTCTATGGCGGAGCTGAAATGATAATGGCCGAGTACAAGATAGCAGACATAATACCTCTGGAATTCGGTGCTGCTGCAAAGGGCGCTGTAACCTTCGGAGTATTTGGCATGGGCATAAATGCCGGTGCTCTGGCAACGGCACATCTCTCCTTCAAAGGGTTGAACCTGCCCTTCGATTATCTCGATAACCTCGATGTGTATATAGGATTGGGACTGGGTATGACCCTGGATATGAGTTCATATGCTACGGTACCTTTCCAGCTTGGACTTGCCTCAAGTAGCGGAGCGAGTTACTTCCTGAACGATAACCTTGCAATCTATCTTGAAGAGACCTATTTTGCAAACTTCTGGGCATCTTCACTTGGCGTGCTGTTGAAACTTTAGCCTTACAGGGTTCCTTATAAGGAAGAGGAAGAAATTGGATACCGGATCTGCATGATGGGAATGCAGGTCCGGTTTTTTTATCCGCTTTCAAATACGGATATACTATCTCGATTTTGTCACACCAATGCGCCTGCACTCATTATAGATTGGACAGATAGAGCATTTCGGGGAAAGGGGAGAACAGACACTCTGTCCAAACTTAACGAGAAGCTCATTTATCTCTATCCAGTACTCCTCGGGTAGGACCTTCATGAGTTGTCTCTCTGTTTCATGAGGATTCTTCGTAGCCACCCACCCGGTTCTGTTGGAGATTCTGTGCACATGGGTGTCGACGCAGATACCATTCAGGTTGTAGCCCAGGTTTCTTACAAGATTGGCAGTTTTTCTGCCAACACCGGGAAGTGTAAGAAGATCATCCATCTCCCTGGGAACCTGCCCGCCGTATTTTTCTACCAGAATCTCGGATATTCTCCTGATATTCTTAGCCTTTACCCTGTAGAAGCCGGCGGGATAGATCAATTTTTCTATCTCAGTGGTCTCCAGTTCCAGCATCCTTTCGGGTGTATCGGCAATCTCGAAGAGGCGTGATGATGACTCCAGTGTTACCTGGTCCTTGGTTCTTAATGATATAACCGTAGATATCAGTATCCTAAAGGGATCCCTCCTCTCTTCCGCCACCTGGGATACGGAGGGGAGTTTCCTGGCAAAAAGATACTCACGCAATTTCGGAATAATACTGTTCCATTGAATCATTCTCTTCCTCTGACTTTCATGCCGACACTTAAAGCCATCACCCAAAGCCAACTCTTCGGATTGGCCCTTAAAGCTACCCTTTCAAAACGGCGATGGGTTTCAGTTTTGCAACGGGTAGGGCAAGCCCTGCTCCCGTGACAACCTCTATCACCTCGTCTATATCCTTGTATGCCTGGGGAGCCTCTTCCTTTATCCTCCTTCTATCCTCGCATATCAGGTAGATACCCTCCATTGCCCGCTTGAAATCTCTGTCGGATATCAATCCCTCTTTTCCCTTCTTCCCCGCCGCCTGTTTTCTGCTTAAAACCCTTCCCGCTCCGTGGTTTACCGAAAAGAAAGACTTCTCGGAACCGCTGTGGCCTAGGAGGACGTAGGATGCCGTCCCCATGGAGCCGGGAATGAGAACGGGCTGACCGATGTCCTCGAAAGGAGTTCCGGCCATCCTTCTGGCATCATAAGCCCTCGTTGCACCCTTCCTGTGGACGAAGTAATGTTTGCCACCGTAGGTTTCTTCCTTGGCAATGTTGTGCGTTACGTCGTAGAGTGTCTTCAGATGGGAGGAGTATTTCTTTCCCAGTACATCCCTCAAAGCCTTCCTCACCAGCACTGCCATCACTTCCCTGTTGGCAAAGGCGTAATTTGCCGCGCCATTCATTGCTTCGAGGTAATCCTCTGCTTCCGGTGAGTCCTTCTTGAAATAGAGAAGCTGGCCATTGGGAGGAATCAGGTTCTCCCTTGCCATGTAGGACTTCGCCTTTTTCATGTAGAAACCCGCTGTCTCATGACCAAGTCCCCTGGAACCTGAATGAATCATCACTGTAAACTGGCCCTGAAAGAGGCCAAGGCGGCTTGCCCTCTTTGTATCGAATACCTCTTCGACTCTTTGAAGTTCGATGAAGTGGTTTCCCCCTCCGAGAGTGCCCATCTGCGGCATTCCCCTTTCAAGAGCGGTTGGTGGCAGCTTTGCAGCATTACCCCATAGACTTCCCCTGTCCTCCGTTCTTTCGATATCTTCGGCAAGAAGTGCTCGGCCTTCGCTGTTCTCAAGGAGGCCGAATCTTTCAAGTAAGTCTTCTATTTCTTCAAGGCCCCTGTTCAGGATGTTTCTCATTTCCCTATTTCCCATTTTCAGGTTCTTCTTCCCTTCGCCAAGAGGGATGAGCCTGGCAATTCCTTCGGCCAGTGTCTCCGTGTCTATCTCTGTTGCCTCGAAGGGGCTGGTAAGAAGTCGCATACCACAGTTGATATCGTAACCCACAGCTGATGGTGATATGAAGTTGGGAGTAACTAATATCGATCCTATGGGAACACCGTATCCCGTATGTATATCGGGAGTAGCAAGTACGATCGATTCTTCGTCTATACTTGCAGCATCAGTTATCTGTTTTATAGCTTCGTCTTCTACCTTTATTCTCTCGGAGAGAAAGAGAATCACATCCACCTTCATGTTTCCCATCCTGGGAATCACGTAGGTGAACTTTCCGGCCTTTTCCATTTTGAGATCTGTCATTTTGCGAATCCTCTTTCCCCCGAAAGGGATCACTCATCTGCCCATATCGAGAAGTGTGATGGCGTATGCCTCTATTGCTTCGCCTCTTCCTGTGGAGTCGAGACCCTCCTTCGTCTTTGCCTTTATGCTTATATTTTCCCTGTCTGTACCGGTAATTCTTGCAATACTTTCACCTATGCTTCCCGTGAAGGGAGAGAGCTTTGGACTTTCAAGAATAATCGTACAATCCATGTTCACCACCCTGGCACCTCTGTCATTCATAAGTTTGATTGTCTTTGAAAGCATCTCGGTACTTCTCATGTTCCTGTACCTCTCATCTCCCGGTGGAAAATGTTTCCCAATATCTCCCAGTGAAAGTGCACCGAGTATTGAATCGATCACAGCATGTAAGAGGGCATCGCCATCTGAAAACCCCTCTTCTCCCTTCTCGGCAGGTATCTCGATTCCTCCTATGTAGAGCTTTCTTCCCCCTGTGAGCCTGTGAATATCGTAACCAAAACCGATTCTCACATTCACTTAAAGAGATCCTCCTTATAGGTTATCTTCCTATTCCTCTTGCTGCCTGGAACAGTGTATACCGGATGAAAGAATGTGCTGTAGAGTTCGGCATCGTCCTGGGCATTATCGTATCCATCTTTAAAGGCATTTTCATGGGCGGTAAGAATCTCGTTGAAATTGAAACCCTGTGGAGTTTGAGCGGCAAATAACATGTTTTTGGGTGGGTGTGCCAGTATGAAACCGGAATCTCCCACCACTTTCACTGCATCCGGTATCTCTATTACAGGAATACAGGCGCCGTATTCTAAAGTTCCGTGTATTACACCTTCGATTATGTTCTTTTCTATCCAGGGTCTTGCGCCGTCATGAATCAGTACGATATCCGGAATATTCCTGTCCGGCTCGTCATTAGGCCTACCCTTGGCCGGAGCTTCTGCCAGAAATTTTAAAGCGTTGAAAACCGAGAGTTGCCTTGTCCTGCCACCCTCGACAAAGGAGATTCTTTCTGCCGGTATATGTTCGGGTAGCATCCTCTCGACTTTCCCTGCGTCACCCCGAGGAAGTGTAACTACGAGCCTCTCTACAGCCTCCACGGAGAGAAATGTCTCCATACTCCATAGAAGAACGGGTTTTCCGCCAAGATGAATGTATTCCTTCTTCTTACCTGTACCGAGACGCTTGCTCGAGCCTGCCGCTGTGATTATTGCGACGACCTTCATCAGATTATTCCGTGCAATTAGTTAATGGGTATCATACATTGATCTGAAGCCTGCTGAAAATGATTTCTTCCACTTCTTCCTTCTTTTTGTGCAGAGAGAAGGAAATCTCGTCCACGAGGAGTTTCAGTGCATTGTCATATAGTTTTCTCTCCAGTATGGGAAGCTCTTTGATCTGGCTCCTGTGGTAGAGCGCCCGCACTACCGTTGCTATGTCCAGGACGCTTCCCTTCTTAAGGAGGTCGAGGTTCATCTGGTAGCGGAGTTTCCAATCTGCAGGAATTGGTTCGTAGTCCTCGGAAATCAGTTTCAGGGCTTTCTGAGCTTCCTTCTTGTTTACTATCGGCCTTATTCCCAGCTCGTCTGCCCTTTCAACAGGGACCATGATGGTCATGTCAGTGACTTCAAGGTAGATGATGTAGTAGAGAAGTTTCTGATCCTTGAACTCTCTCTCTTCGATGGCTTTGATATGTCCCACCCCCTGTATCGGATAGACTATTTCCTGTCCTACCTTGTATCTCGGGGTGGATTTCTTCTTTTCAAGGGATTTCATATTTATTAATATAGCAAATAAATGATCTTTAGTCAAAGAAGCCCTTTCAAAATAGGGGCTTTGAATAATGTGCTTTTATCCGTCTACGCCATGTTCCTCATGTGAATATTCTGCCTGCAAGTCAATACTCGTATGCCTTTCCGAAGGCTCTTAGCAGTTGACTCGCAAGCCATTTGGATGGATGCCTAACGCCCGCCACCTTCATTCTCATCGGTGCATTGACAATTATCTGCTTACCGTTGCTCTTTCTTACATACACGTCAGGATAAAGCAGGTTCATTCTTTCAATGGTGATTCCCTTTCTGATATGGTCGTGAACATACTGAATCGTGCCGTCCGATTTTACTCCGACAACCATTCCCACATGCGTAAGGTAATCATTCCACTTTCCGTCACCGTTCCTGTCGTAGGTATTGTCCCAGAATATCAGGTCCCCCGGGACCGGATAGTTGGTCAGGTATATAAGTTTTCTGTTATAAAGCATCTTGTATAGCCTTAGTACCCCGTTACCGGTGTATCTGGAAAAATCCCTCGAAAGGTCGATTCCCGCATAGTAGTAGATTGCCAGAACAGTGCCGGTACAGTCGAAGTTGAATCGCCTGCCCCTTACAACAATCCTGTCCTTGATTCCGACAAGGTTGTATGCACCCTCCACCAGTTTTTTTTGCAGAGGTGTGAGAGCTTTTTCAGGATACTCCCTGTAAGCTGCTTGAGAAGATTGGCTTTTCCCCGTCGAAGTGCCTTTTTCCGTCGTCCCTTTCTTTGAATGAGGTCCGAATAGAGAAACCCTTTCGCTGCCGGACTGGCTAAGCTTTCTGGTTGTTGCACAGGAAGAAAGAAAGAGTAGGGAAATTACTGCAAATATCGATACTATTGCTTTCTTCATACATGTCCATTATCGGAATATATCACAATAAAATTTCCTTATCCTGATTTTCTCTCTTTGAGTTTTCCGTGAAGGTAGAGGATCGTTGCTGAAATGAAGAGTATGTAGGAGGGATATTCAAGTATCCTTGGGCTTTCGTGAAGAATGAGATAGGCATTTATGCTGGAGAGTATCGGCTCTGCCAGAGTGAAGAATGAAACGAATAGTGGTGAAAAATGCCTTACCGCATAGTTGTTTGATGTATGGCCTATCAGTGTCGGAAATACTACCAATGCAAGAAGGAATAGAATGGAGGTCAGGTCCCCGGTATTTACATTGTATATGTCTCCCGTTATGAAAGTGATGGGCAGGGTAAGTATTCCTCCCCATAGGTACATGATATGAATTATTACCAGATGAGGTAAATTGCCTGCAAACTGTTTCACCGCTATCAGGTAGAGAACGAAGAGCAGCATGGAGAGAAAGCAGAGTATCGCCCCGTACATTCCCTCATCGGGGTTTATGCCTCCCCCCTTGGATATGAATAGCCATAGTGATCCTGCAAGAACGAGCAGAAGTGCTACGATTGTTTTTAAGGTGAGCCTCTCCCTGTAGAAGAGAGCCGCTCCGATGGCAAAAAAGATGGGATTAATCGAAAAGATGAAGGTACCCGTTGCGACGAGTGTGAGTTTTATCCCGATGACCCAGAGCTGAAAGTGAAGGCCAAGGAGCAAGCCGGGTATGAAAAGGAGGAACAGTTTCCGGTGGGAGGTTGCCAGTGCTTTTTTCAAATCTCCGTAGCAGAGAGGCAGAATAAGAAGGCCCGCTATCAGTATCCGTAGGGAGGCAATCACCGTAGGAGGAAATCTGCAGAGTTTTATGAAGATGGAGGAAAAGCCGAATGAAAGGGTACCGACAATGAGAAAGGTGATTGCCTTTTTCTTTTCTCCTCGCGTGTTTACCCTGTTTTCCATTATTTTTCAGGCTCCCTCTGTAACCCCGATCTATCGTAAGATCTGTCGCAAGGCAGCAATCTTATTCCTGCATGTTCGCATTTTGCCTTCATTCATGCTATTATCAAGGGGGCACGATTACTGTAGAATAGTATTAAACCAAATACAAGGAGAAAGGAGAAGTAGGATGATTCTAACGGGAAGAAAGATAGCAATTCTCGCCGAGAGGAATTACAATACCCTGGAGCTGTGGTATCCGCTTTACAGGATGAAGGAAGAGGGTGCCACCGTGAAGGTAGTGGGTTCAGGCGGTGCCACACAGTACGAAAGCAAGGTCGGCCTTCCGGTGAAGGTTGATGTTCAGGCAGAGGATGTGAGCGGAAAGGATTTTGATGCTGTAATAATCCCGGGAGGGTATGCACCGGATTACATGAGAAGACACGAGGCCATGCTTAAGCTGGTAAGGGAGATAGATGAGAAGGATGGTGTTATCGCAATGATATGCCATGCTGCATGGGTGGCGATTTCTGCCGGAGTGATAAAGGGCAAGATGGCAACCTGTGTTTCTTCGATAAAGGATGACCTTGAAAATGCAGGTGGAATATATGTAGACAGAGAGGTTGTCAAGGATGAGAATATCATTTCCTCGAGGGGCCCCAATGATCTTCCTGCGTTCTGCAGGACGATAATAGAAGAGTTGTCCTGAGGGGTTCCTGAGATGAAGGAGAGAGAACCCTTTCACTGGAGAACATCGATAGCCTACAAGACGAGAGACAGTATCGTTGTAAGGGGTTACGATCTCAATGAGCTGGTGGGAAATATCAATTTTACCGAGATGGCATACCTCGTTATCACCGGGGAACTTCCCGATAGAAAAAAGAAAATTCTCCTGGATGCACTTCTCGTTTCACTTGCAGAGCATGCATTTTCTCCCTCTTCTGTTTCTGCGCGCTTCGTTGCTTCTGGCGGAGTGCCATTGAATACTGCGGTAGCGGGAGGAGTGCTAGCCATGGGAGAAAGACATGCCTCTGCAGATATTCCTGCAAGGATGTACATAGAGGGGATAGAGGAGTGTGAGAGGGAGAGTATTTCCATCGAGGAAAGTGCCGAACGGATTGTTGCAAGGTACAGAAAGGAAGGGCGTATCCTGAACGGGTATCACCACCCGCAGCATGTGAAGGACCCACGGGTGGAGAGGCTTTTCGAGATAGCACGTGACAATGGCTTGTATGACAGGCACTGCAAGCTCGCCCGTGCCATAGAGGAGATGACGGAGAAGTATTACAGCAGGAGGCTGTACATGAATGCTCCCGGTGCATTTGCAGCAATAGGGTGTGACATGGGTTTGAAACCCGGCCAGATAAAGGGATTGATAATACTCTCCCGCACCGTTTCACTGGTAGCACACAGCCTCGAGGAAATGGAGAGGGAGAGGGGATGGAGGGCATCGACAAAATCGGAGATTGTACAACCCCTCGACCTTAGCCTGCAGCTGCCCCAGTATTACGACGGACCACCAGAGAGGAGACTGGAAAAGTCATAATCTTGTTTGATATCTTGTTCTTAAAAAAATCCGCTATCAGAGGCCTCATTAAGAGGTATGATAGCGGATCTCATAAGGAGGTATGGAGGTATTGTGTTATGACGAGAAGTACTCTACCAGCTGTTTTGCGTAGAGTACACCGTCGAATTTCAGTGAATCTCCGCCTTTCTTGAGTTCACACTTCACTCCGTCCGGTTCACCGAGGCATGATACTATTATATCCGCCTCTTTAAGGTTTTCCCTTTCCGTATAAACATTTGTTGTTGCAACGACATTTAGACCTGCTGCCTTTGCCGCGAGTACGCCGTTTCTAGAATCTTCGATTACTATAACCTCTTCCGGCTTCAAACCGGTCTTTTCCAGGGCAAGCATGTATATCTCGGGATCAGGTTTCTTCTTCTTTACAACATCACCGGCCAGTACGAAGTCGAATTTGATATCCTCCAAGATCTTATAGGCAACAGCATGAGCGGCTTTCTCGTTTGATGTGGTACATATCCCAAGCTTCAAGCCCATCTCGTTGATCTCCTTCATTATCCTGTGAATTCCCGGCCTCAGGGGAAGCTGGCCACTCTCTATCAGTTCTATGAATATCTCGGTCTTTCTCTTGTGAAGTTTCTTTATCAGTTCATCCTCTTCCTCCGGCTTTACCGGGACACCGAATCCCTTCGTGTGGAGGTAATGCCTCATCCTTTCCTTCCCGCCTGCTATCTGGAGGAGTTGGTGATACTCTTCCACATCCCACTGGAAATCGTAGCCAAACTCCTTAAAAGTCTTGTTGAATGCAACCCGGTGTCCGTCCCTCTCCGTATCGATTATCACTCCATCCTGGTCAAAAAAGAATCCCTTTATTTCTGCCATATGCTTTCACCTCCCTGAAAATCAGCTTGTCAAGAATTCCCTGATTATCTTGACAGCCATTTTATTTTCTTCTTCAGTGCCTATGGTTATTCTGAAGAAACCATCGCTTCCGTACATCTCGGGTTGTGGCCTTAGAATGATGCCATTCTTCTCTGCGTATGCAACTACGTCATTTCCCTTCTTTCCGGTACCTTTGGCATCGAAGAGTATATAGTTTCCGTTAGAATGGAAAATTGTAAGACCCTCTATGTCGGAGAGGCTCTCCTCGATGTATTTTACCTGGCTGTTAATGAAGTCGACTCTCTTCTTGAGGCCCTCGGTATCCTCGAAAGCTGCCAAAGCTGCCCACATTGTAACTGTGCTTACGTTCCACGGTATCAGAGTTGCAGATATCTTTGCCACTACATCCTTGTTGCTCAAGAGGTAGCCGAATCTCAGACCGGCAAGACCGTAAGCCTTGGACAGTGTTCTCGTTATTATGACGTTGGGATAGTTTGCTATCATACCTATCTTCGATTTTCCCAGGCCTGCAAACTCCACATACGCTTCATCTATGACGAAGGGAATCCCCGTTTCCGCAATCCTTATGAAATCTTCGTGATCCATGAAATTACCGGTAGGATTGTTAGGATTGGCAATAACTATGATTTTTGTCTTTGGGGTTATTGCTTCCAGAATAGCATCGGCATCGAATTTTAGTTGCCTGTCCTCGTATTTCATGGGTACCGATACCAGTTTTGCCCCCACTATTCCGGCCCTGAGCTTGTAGATTCCGAAGCACGGTGTATGTTGAATGATTTCCTCTCCCTGGTTGGGTACGATGAGGCTCCTCCATATCATGTCATACACCTCGCTGGAGCCATTGCCCAGCATAACATTCTCCGGTCCGTCAAGACCGTTTATCTCTGCTATCTTGCTTCTAACTACAGTTCCCTGGTCAGCGTACCTGTTTCCCATTCTTGCATACTTGTTGATCGCTTCCAGGACTTTCTCTGAAGGTTCGAGAGGATTCTCGTTTGACATCATTCTGTGCAGAGACGGATTTTTCCATGCCAGTTCGATGTGAGGGGATATATACATCTTTATCCCCTCGAGCCAGGGTACGAAGTACTCCATAATGTTTTTTTTCATCAAAACACTCCTTGTAAGGTTATTAGTTTTATGCTTTACCTGCGGAACCCAGCAGGTCTATCCACGATTCGATCAATTTGATGGTTGCCTCCCTGGCAGCCTTGTCAACTTTACCGGGATTGTACTCCTCACGGTGGGCAGAAATATAATCGTAGACGGAATCTATCCATACATGCTTGAGATTTGTAGAAACGTTGAACTTGGCACCACCGAGAGAAACGAGCCGTTTTACTACATCCGGCTGGAGACCGGTACCCCCGTGGATTACTATGGGTACCTTTGCCCCGTGGCCGTTAAATAATTTGGATATCTTTTCGAGCCTTTCGAAGTCCAGCTTCGGGTTCTTTGTCTTGTATATTCCGTGAGCAGTACCGATGGCGGGAGCAAGGAGGTCCACCCCGGTTGCCTCCACGAACTCTACGGCTTTATCCGGGTCACAGAGAGCCGCTTCATCTTCAGCAACCTTTATCTGGTCTTCAACACCGGAGACCGTGCCGAGTTCACCTTCCACGGTTATGTCGCCGAGTTTGTGAACATAATTGCAGACCTCTTTGGTCTGTCTTACGTTTTCCTCGAATACCTGCTTCGATGCATCTATCATTATGTTTGTGTATCCGGCATCCGCACAGTCCTTGCAGTACTGTACGTCGGTACAGTGATCGAGGTGGAGACAGATCGGAATCGGAGCGGATTCTGCAAGAACCCTGTAGACCGCAGAAAAAACATCCTTACCTATGAACTTTGAAGGCGTGACCGAAGTCTGGATTATCAGTGGAGATTTCTTGTTCACCGCTGCCTCTACAACGGCCTCCATCTGTATGATGTTTGTCACATTGAAGGCTCCCACGGCATACTTTTCCTCGGTTGCCTTTAAGAGCATTTCCTTTGCACTGACTATCGACACTTTTCTTCCTCCTTAAATTAAATGATTTTACTTAAATACTTTTGAACTCATCTCTCTTCTGTACTGTCCCGCCTCTACCTTGAAAACATACCTGTCCCCTCTGTAGTAGGATTGAAGAACCTCGATACAGATGTTCTCCCGTGTGTATGCAAGGCTTTCAAGGAGAATGCATGGGACCGTTTTCTTTATCTTCAATTTTTCCGCTATCTCCCTCGAAGGGTTTATTGCCCTTATGGTCTGTATAGAATGATGCAGGTCTGCACCGAGTTCTTCCGTGAGTATCCTGTACATGGAACCCTTTATCTCGATATCAAGGAGTGCGGAAAAGTCGTCGTACCTGTAGTACTGTTTCTCAAGAACAAAGGGTATCTTATCGGCTATCCTGATTCGCTCGATGACGATTACCCGTTCTCCCGGCTCGATCATCAGCTTTGCAGCAAGATCACTGCATGCTTCTATTACGTCCTTTGAGAGAGTTCTGTCCTCTATCTCTACCTTGTCAAGGTCGAAATCGTCTATGAAACTCGTCATCCTTCCGAGTTGATGAATGGGATGAAGGCTGTGTTTTCCCATTACGAATGTACCTATCCCTTTTCTCTTCTCGAGGAGGCCTTTCCTTACCAGTATCTCTATTGCATGCCTTAGGGTGTTTCTGTTCACATCGAATTTTTCAGAAAGCTCAGCCTCCGAAGGAATTTTAGAACCTACGGGAAAATTATTTTCCTGGATTTGTTTTTCCATCCAGTTGGCCAGTTGAAGGTACAGTGGAATGGGGTTTGTCTTGTCTATTCCATTCATCTTACTTATCTACCTGTCTACCTGTATATACATATAATCAATCAAAGTCAAGCAAAAAATCGACACTCTTTATAATTGATGAGCCGGTTACGATTATCACCGGCTCATTGAATTCATCTCTCCTAAACCTGATTCTCGGCAGCCAGCTTGAAACCTTTCTTTCTGAACAACAGGGAAATGATACCGAGTACTACCACTACAACGAGAATTATCAGTGTGGCCATTGCCGCAGAGGGTCCTTCCTGGCCATCCTTCTCCAAGTTTATGACGGAAATCGCGGCGAGGTGTACATTCGGTGAAACGAGAAAGATAACAGCACTTATCGTTACCATGCTCCTCATGAAGTAATAGATTAGGTTACTCATAAAGGATACCCTGCTTAATGGGAAAATTACCTGTAGGAATGTACGGGTAGTGTCGGCACCGAGACTTGTAGCCGCCTCGTCCATGGATTTGTCTATATTCTTCATATTGGTGATGCTGGAGAGAGTTCCAAGGGTAAAATTACAGACCACAACATTGATTATTACTATTGCAGCCCTCCCGTAGAAGATGTTGTCGAAATTGAGGAATTTGGTGTTGAATATGAGAATGTAACCAAGGCCCATCACCAGTCCAGGGATAGCAGCCGGTATTACCGAGAAAAGGTAGAGGGGTTGTGCGAAGAATGGCTTTTTCTTTTCTATTACATACCCGTTTACAATTGTCAGTGTTGCTCCGAGGAAACCGACTACAACCGAGATCCAGAGACTCGTCCATAAAACCCCGACTCCACCAGGTATTTTGAACTGATAGTGAGAAAAGGTTAATGTCCAGTTGTACATCCATACCCTTACGAAGGATTTTACAACTATCACAACTACGACTGAGAGCAGGATAACCGCTATCATCCATGTGTATATCGTGAAGCTCCACTTCTTGAGCGGTCTCGATGGCGGTAGCTGCGGTTTTGCCTGACCGCTTATCATTGAATGACTCTTCTTTGTAAAGTAGTAGTTTAAGAGGAACGCAATTACAGAGGGAACAAGGAGTACCACGGCAATGGTGGTACCGAGATCAAACCTCTGCATACCGATAACCTGAAGGTAGATTTCTGTGGATAGAACCCTGTAGCCTCTTCCGATTATGATTGGATTACCGAAATCGGTAATTGCGAGATTGAAAACTAGCGCTGCCGCCGAGAAGATACCATACCTCGCAGTTGGTATGGTTACCTTGAAGAAGGTGGTTACCCCTGATGCACCCAGGCTTGCTGCTGCTTCATCCAGTCTGGAATCGACAGCGGACAGGGTTGTGTACAGTATTACCATTGCATGGGGGAAACAGTACAGTACCTCGGAGATGATTATTCCAAGGGGGCCATATATGTTCCATTCCACATTAAAGAGGCCGGCTGTTATCAGGCCATTGGAACCGAATAGGGAAATCAGCGCCATGGCCTGAAGGAGTGAAGGTGCAATCAACGGGGTCATGGCGATATAGTAGAGTGCCTTCTTCCATTTTATTGTTGTTCTCGTTAGCCCGTATGCAAAGAAAAATGCAAGTACCGTAGTTATCAGCATCGACCAGACGGCTATCCACAGACTATGATAAAGTGACTGTACGATAGCCGGTTTGCTGAAATAATTTGCGAAATTGTTCAGGGTCAATTTTCCGATGAACTCGTGGGCTACCTCATCGTATTGAGTAATACTAAGGCGTAGAATGTTCAAAACAGGGAGCAGCATGAAAATGATGAGGAACAGTCCTATAAGACCCCCTGCAAGGTATATCACGAATTTGTCGTCGATTATTTTTCTCTCTTTGGTGCTAATCTCTTCTACAGTTACAGTTGACATTGAATTCCCCTCTATTCGTTTTTGTATACAATGAATCCTTCAGGCGGGAAGTAGAGCTTTACCGTTTCTCCCCTTTCAATACCCATTTCGGTAAAGCGTTTCTCAAGCATATCCACGATTACATCCTGCGTCTTAAGACGTATAACAAGTCGAACTATCAGGCCTAAGAAAACGATAACCATTAATTTTCCGCTCACTACATTCTGGATCGCCACGGATGAATCTGCCTTATCGCCTATGATCTCTACCTTTTCAGGCCTTATTGCTGCCGTTACCATGCCGGATTTGATTCCAATTGCATTGGTCACCTTGAACTTCCCTTCCGGATTGTCCACTATACCATCGGATAGCCGGCCTTCGAAAAAGTTACTCGTACCTACGAAATCGGCTACATACTTTGAAATAGGATTCTTGTAGATGGCAACGGGCTTGTCAATCTGCTCTATTATTCCCTGATTCATGACTACGACCCTGTCGGAGATTGAAAGGGCCTCCTCCTGATCGTGTGTTACATAGATAGTGGTTATTCCCAGATCCACCTGGAGCTGTTTAATCTCTGCCCTCAGTTTCACCCTTATCTTTGCATCCAAGGCACTCAAGGGTTCGTCGAGTAGAAGCACTTCCGGGGATGGTGCAAGTGCCCTTGCAAGGGCAACTCTCTGCTGCATTCCTCCGGAGAGCTCAGCCGGATACTTGTGCTTATGTTCCCTAAGGCCAACGATATTCAAAAGTTCATCGACCCTTTGATCTATCTTGTCTTTCGGATATTTGTGCATTTTCAACCCGAATGCCACGTTCTCGCTTACCCTCATGTGAGGGAACAGGGCATACGATTGAAATACTATCCCGAAGTTCCTCTTCTGGGGGATGAGATCGTTTATTACCCTTCCTCCGTAGTTTATTTCTCCATCGGTGGGTGTTTCAAAACCTGCGATCATCCTTAGTGTCGTGGTTTTGCCACATCCGGAAGGCCCGAGCAGGGTAATGAACTCTCCATCCTTTATTTCGAGATTCATATTCTTAACAGCGTATATGTTGTCAAATTTCTTTGAAAGGTTTTTCAGTACTAGATTCTTTGCCATAAACCTACCTACCAGTATTATTCAATTTACTGGCCCCCTTTAACGGGGACCAGCACTAAGATTGTAGTCAATTCTATTCAGGTTTGGTTTTGTCCTGGAATAGACTTCTCCACTTCTCAACGATTTCTGTCTTATGCTTGGAAGTATAATCGAAATCCATCGGGAACAGCTTCACATCCTTCGGATCGGGAAGAGGAATCTCGCTCTTGGATTTGATACCGGGCATCGTTACCATGATCTTGTATTTCGAGTAAGCCTCCATTGCACTCTTTGAAATCGCCCAGTCGAGGAATTTCTTTGCCGCTGCCTTGTGCTTTGCACCCTTTATGAGGGAGTTTGCCTCGAGCTCATAACCGCTTCCCTCGGCGGGGAATACCATTGCAACGGGATAACCGGCTGCAATCTGTTTTGCAACCCTGTAGCCGAAGGAACATCCCACAGCTACTTCACCCTTGGAAGCTATTTTGGCGGGAGCAGAACCGGAGTTTGTGTACTCCACTATGTTCTTGTGCAGTTTTTTAAGAAATTCCCATCCGTCTTCCTTACCTTCCTTTATGCCCTTCCAGAGAAGGATAGAAGATACCTGGAGATATCCGGTTCCGGAACTGGCCGGGTTGGGCATGATAACCTCGTTCTTGTACTCAGGTTTGGTAAGGTCGGTCCAACTCTTGGGCATATCGATGCCTTTCTTTGCGATTCTGTCTTTGTTTACCGCAAAGGCAGCTACATACATGTCCACAGCAGTCCAGTAACCTTTTGGATCCTTGAACTGTGCCGGAAGTTTGTCATACCCGGCCGGTTTGTACGGTTCGAACAGGTCTTTTAGTCTTGCAAGTGCCGTTACAGCAGTGCCCCAGACAAGATCAGCCTGCGGGTTTTCTTTTTCAGCGAGCAGTTTTGCCGCAACTTCGCCGGTTGAGTATCTTACCCATTTCACATTGAGATCCGGCAGTTCCTTCTTTACAAGCTGAAGGTAATCTGCCGTCTCATCCTCTTCGAAGGCGGTGTAAAGAACTACTTCGCCACCTCCTGCTTCCTGTTTTCCACCAGCAAGCAGAAACATCGGAAAGAGAAGTAGAAACACAGGAACCAGAAACAACAATCTCTTTTTCATAGAAACCTCCTTGAAATTTTTGTTGTATAGGGTATTTTAAATCAAATGTGATTTTCGTCAAGTATTTTTATGCAATTTTAGTTAGAATATTGGAATATTTTGTAATAATATACTTAATATTCAATTTATATACTTTATGAAATTAATATGTTTTGAATTAAAATTGTAATGTATAAAACTCAGTTTCTATTTTTATATATTATAAATATCTAATATTATACATGTGTAGACAACTATACATCTACACTTACAAGAGTATTTTTCTTTTTTATATTTATTCAAAAATTTTTTTTAATTCGGAGGGTTCTTCGATTACCATTTTGGCTCCTTTTTCAAGGAGGAGCTCTCTCAAGTGCTTCTTCCTGTTTTCGGGGAGCTCTAAGTTTCCTATGAAACCTATACCTTTAAAAGGGAATCTCGATCGGGAAGCGGCTACCATGTCATCGGGCATGTCACCTATGAAGTAGAAATCCTCCACCGAAGACTTGTATCTTTCGGCAAGAGTATCCAGCATAAAGGGATGAGGTTTTCCGAGGGAAATCCTCTTTCCGGTTTCTGAGAAAAACCTTTTCTCCTCGGCGAGGCAATCCTCCAGTCCCATTACCTCGGAGAATATGTTTTCAAGCTTGAATCTTTCAAGTGCGAACATCGCTTCGCCCAATGGCCTGCCCGTTGCTATGGCAAGAATTGCCATGCCAGTCAATTCGTTGAGTAACGGGGCGGAAAGTATCAACCTTTCTTCTTCGATATAACCTTTACCGGAATAAAAGAGAGGTTCCATACGGTAGGTCTTACGGAAGAGTTGTCCACCCAGATAAACCTCCTGAAATATTCTCTTTATCGTGTTGCCACTGCCAACATCACCCCTGGAAAAGAATCTGACAACCGGAAGTATCGATTTTCCTCTCTTGGTGAGAAGCCTCTCAAGCGGGTAATCAACTACGGGTGTATCGCTACCCAGATACCTTGCGATGTTCGTGGCATCGGCGTTTCTAAGAATCTTTTCAAGGGCTCTCCTCTCTTCAGCAGGCTCTCTCGGTTGATCTGGTGCCGTTTTGAGGTTGGTGCTTTTTACGCCGGTGATACCTGGAATACTTAAAAGAAGACTCACAACGAGGTAGGTGAGATCCCAGTCGTTGTTCAGTCCTCCCGACTGTTTTACCATGGCCAGGTCTGCAAGGGAAAAGAGAGGTTTTGGAAGGAGCTCTGCATTCTTCAGGAAGCCGAGAAAGATCTCTGCGGTTTTTCTGACAACATTCCTGTACGAAGCGGAAACATCTATAAGGACACCGTCCATGTCAAAAACGATCAACCTATCTTTCATGGATCTCATCGACTATTTCCAATATTTCACTTATTTTCGAGATAGATCTGTACCTCTTTCTCGGTTTTTGTGTAAACCATGCCGGAGAACTTTCATTTATCCTTTTATTTCTCCTTATTATCACGGGATACTCGGACCATTCGAGTAACGGTATGTCGGTAGGCCCGTCTCCCACGACAATCGTGTTCTCCGGCCTGTATCCCATTTCTTTGACAACGGCAAGCTTGTCCTCTGCTGTTTTCGTTCGAAATACCATCCCTGTTATCCTGCCATTTTCGTGGGTAAAATCGTTTGCTATGATGGCTTTGAAAAATTGCAGTATATTTGCTGCTTCGAGAGTTCCATGGCTCAAATCTCTGGTTCCGCAGGATACAACCAGCATCTCGATTCCCCGCCGGTAAAGTTTCCCGAATGTCTCCCTGTCTTCGCTACTTATCTTCTCTGCCAGCATGCGGGTAACCTTCGTTACAGCCTCGGATGGGCTCCCCTTTAGGACTGAGAGGTAAATTGGCTTGAAATGTGGCCCGAGGAGATTCTTGTTGTCTGCAAAGATGATGAGTTTTGTGAAGAGCCGTCTTATAAGCCTTCCCATGGGACTTTTTGTGGGATTTCTCGTGGAACCTCTAGCAGGATTTCTTCTGGGATTTCTTGTAGGATTTCTTGTAGGCATGCGCCTCTGAAAACCCTTATTCTCCCTATGGCTTATATCCCTATCGTTTATATCCGCATTTCTGATACTGTAGAGCAGAAGGTTCTGTTCGCTGTCATAGGGTTCTATGGGGAGTATCGTGCCGTCGAAATCCCAGACTATTTTCGTGGTACTGTAGTCTTTCTGGATGCCTGGCCTTGAGATATCTGATTTCGGCATATCTCTTTTCGGGAGGTTTCTGTTAAAGGCATATCTCTTTGAAATATCAGCACTCAATTATGACCTTCTTTGAGTATGTTTTCTCTCTGCCCTGGTTTCGCCTTGAAATCTGCTTCAAAGAAGCCACTCTTGTCAATACTGATCCTTGACTATACATGTAAAAAAGTTTTATTTTTATTGGGCTATGAAAAGAAAAACTGCCGGATATGATGAAAACTATTCTTTTTATCACGCCGAAGAAAAATTGGTGAAAGAGAACTTGGTAAATATAAATAAATCGAGAGATAAATTGAATACCCGGATAAATACAATTCTAAAGGCTCTCTCTGCTTTTTTTATTTTTTTGCTCTTTCTGTTGTTCACGGGATGCAGTGTAAACGAGGAGGTTTTCCTTAAGGGTGACGGCTCGGGAACGGTGAGTTCCCAAGTAGTGGTAAAGCCGATTTTCATAGATTATATGAAGAGCATGGCAGAGGTTACAGGTGAGTCGAACAAACTGAAGGATGGTAAGATATTCGATATCGAAAATATAAGGAAGACAATGGAAGAAAGGCCCGGAATAACCGTTGTGAAGATAGAGAATCCCTCCCCCGAAAAGCTCAACCTCAGGTTGAAGTTCTCCAATGTGGAGGAGGTATTTAAGAGTGAAAAAGACCTAACTTCGGTGGGACTGATTTCCTTCTCCAGGACTGCGAAGGGAAAGCTTTTGAAGTTTCATCTGGATAAAAAGAACTTTCATCAGCTGCTTGCCGTATTTCCGGAGCTCTCCAATCCTATCGTAGAGAGCATGGGGCCTCAGGAGGACGAAGATACCACGGAGGCGGAGTACCTGGAGATGATACAGTTTGCCCTGGGAGAGAAAGGACCGGAAGCTGTAAAAACATCCAGTATAAAGCTGACGATTCATGTCGATGGCAAGTTGCTTTCTCAGAGTGGTGGAAAATTGAAGGATAAGAAAACCGTTGTATTCAAATTACCTTTGTTGAAACTTCTCCTGTTGAACGAACCCATCGATTACAGTATTCTCTTCGAATGATAACGGGAGCACCCTCGGATTGCCCCACATTTTAGTTTGGCCTTGTCATGTATTTCCCGGTACGGCCAGATGTCGATTTTTATCCTGTAACCGGTACTGTAAGATGTCGGCCTGTTTTGTCCGGTAAAAAGGTAGTTTTTAAAGGAAGAGTCTTAATTTTCTTACTTTTTTAAGTTTTTTTAAGACCTACCCTAACAAGCTGAGAATGGCGGGAAGCACGATTATCGCTCCGACAGCAGTGGTAAACAGGACCATTGCCACCAGCAGGCCGAAGTAAACGATGGGCATGAAGTTGGAGAATGTCAATGCAAGAAGTCCGATAACGAGGGAGACAGTGGAGAGAAGTATGGGTCTTCCCGATATTTTCAATGTGTGGCTTATTACCTTTTCTATGTTTTTCGAATAGTACCTCTTCTGCCTTCTATACTGGATAAGGAGGTGGATGGAGTTGTCCACACCTACCCCGATTGCCACGCTGGAGAACATAACCGTTACAACATCGAGGGGCAAGTTCAATATGGACATCAGTATGAAGTTGAGCATGATTCCCGTTAGCATCGGTACCAGAGCTATCAATCCGAGCCAGACCGAGGAGAATGCCAGCGCCGTTACGATAAAAATCAGTATGGCTGATACGAGTACCGAGTTCAGTTGATCGTGGGAGAGGGTCTCCGAGAGGTAGAGTGTTGCAAGTGTCTTTCCCCACAGTTCAGGATTTGCTTCGCTTGGAAGAAAGCTTTCCATATCATCCTTTACCTGCTTTATCAGCTTGGAAAGCCTGTGTTCGAGAATATAGTTCTCCTTGTCACTGTCATAGACCCGAAAGGTTATGGTCAGCCTGCTGAAATCCTTGTTGACCGTATTCTGGGTGAGGACAGAGCCGGTATCCGTTGCAGACAGGGCCTTGAAGTACCTGGAGATAAGGAGCACCATGGAACGTCTCTCCGGTATCTCGAATTTACCCGTTATCGTCTCGTTTATCATTTTGAGATACGTGACGAAGGATGATACATATGCTATGTCAGGCTTTTGCAGGAGCCTGTCTTCGAAGAGCGATATCTTCTTTAACACATTCGGTTTCAGGAAGTAGTTTTTTTCGTTGTTGGGCGCCGTCATTGTGAGGTGGATTTCTACGAAACCGCCGAACTTCCTTACGATAAAGAGGTTGTCGTCGACAGCCACCTCTTTCTTTCTGTAGTATTTTGTGAAGTCTGTCTGGTACTTTATGTTTTTCATGGAAAAGAAGAAACCCACGAGAATCACGATTACGATACCGGTTATTATGTACCTGTACTTCGGAATGCCGTTGCCTATCCTCTCGAGGAAGGTTGTAAGTGCCCCTTTTAGAACTCTCTGCTGCTGTTCCTGTTTTGGTGATGGAAGCAGCGAGAGAATTGCCGGAAAGAAGAAGAGCGATAGTATTGCACAGTATGCAATACCGAAACTCGTTGCGATTCCGAACTCCCTTATCTGCCTTAAGGTAGCAGATAGCAGACTTGCAAAACCTATGATAGTGGTAAGTGCTGCCATGAGGATCGTCTTGTTGATATGTGTCACCGCATTGGCTATCCATGATTTATCCGGAGAATCTGTATTTGCCTCCCTGTAGTACTGGTTTAAAACGTGTATGCTGTACGAACTTCCCAGGGTCAATACAAGTGGCGGGGTCATTATACTTACCACTGTCAAATTGAAACCTAGCAGTTTCATGGTGCCGACACTCCAGATCGTTCCCAGTGAAACAACAAGCAATGGGAGTATCACAGCCCTCGGTGTTCTGAAGCCGGAGTAGTAAACGAAGAGGATTACAAGAAGGGCGATAATGAGAAACTTGGGGACATCCTCCTTAAGGTATCGCTCGGTGGCCCTGTCGAAGGGAAACTGACCCCCGATGTGTACTTCGTAGAGACCCTTCAATTCCCCGGTAATGCTCTCTACCCTGGCCAGAAACCTGTTGTGATCTATAGGGAGAGATACGGGAAAAATGGCAATCATTGATGTATGATCGGCAGAAACGACGAGGTTTCTTGCAAGCGGATTACCAAGGAGACGTTTCTTGAAGATTTCAAGTTCTTCTTTCGTTTTCGGAGCTCTTTTCCCCTTGGCAGTGGATACGAACTGGAGTTGTACACCCTTCTTTTGAAAACTTATTAGGTTGAAGGGGTTGAGGCTTTTTCCGACGTTGTCGATGGCCTCTATTCTTGTAATTACCTGGTAGAATTTCTGTAGCTTGTCCAACCTGAAAGGATCATTGCTCTCCACTGCAAGGAGGAGGTATTCGCTGTTGTAGATCTCTTCTCCGTATTTCTTGGAGAGTTTGATTATCTTTGCATTTTCAGGAAATATATCGCGAACATTTGGGTCTATGCTGATCTTGGTAGCTTTGTAACCGAAAAAGATTGAAACGAGAATGGTAAGTATTATTATGAATATGGCATGCCTCTCGGCAAAACCGACAATTCCATGGATGATAGATTTTTTCATGCAACAGCCTTCAACAGAACTCCAGTAAAAACAAAAGGAAATGAGAGTATGCCCCAGAGACGACTCGAACGTCCGACCTCCGGTTTAGGAAACCGCTGCTCTATCCTGCTGAGCTACTGGGGCGAGTTTTTTTCTATTATGAAATATTATATATAACACTAATCGTTGTCAATCTAAAAGTAATTTGAACTTTTTGTCTTGTTTACCATTTTGTCATATGGATAAAAAGGGATTATTGATGTATTGTGTTGACGATGCCTGAGAGAAAGAGATCGGATATTCTGCTTGGAATCATTGCCCTGATAATGGTTGCCGCTGCCCTTCGAGAGGCGCAGCAGGTGATTCTGTTAGTGCTTCTCTCCTTTCTTCTTGCATATATAATGGACCCTATCGTCTCGCTTCTAAAGCGTATCGGCCTGTCTCTATGGTTATCCGTTATGATAGCCTCTCTTCTCTTTCTGGGAATTTTTGTAGGTCTTGGCTCTGCACTTTACGTAAGTATGCTGGACTTCGCCACTTCATTTTCCGTTTACCAGAAGCGGTTTATCGACTTGCTTATGGAGATTACATCCAGAATAAGCACAATTTCAGAGGGCAGGGTACGTGTGGATCTCTTTGAGGGGTTGAAGAATCTTCCGATCCCGTCTCTTGCCTTTTCAATTGCAAGGTCGCTCGTCTCATATATAACCCAGTTTCTTCTGATCTTCCTCTTTGCCGTCCTCTTTGTTTATGGAAAACACAATTTTCAGAAAAAGATAATGAGGGTTTTTTCAAAGAAGAAGGGAAAGAGGGTCCCTGTTGTTCTGGGAAGGATAGACAGGGAGGTGCGAAAATACATTGCTCTGAAAACCGCCATAAGCCTTGCCACCGGCGTGTCAGCGGGAGTCATTATGTACCTTTTCGGGGTCAAATACGCACTGATACTGGGCTTTCTTACCTTCGTGCTTAATTACATACCGAGTCTTGGCTCCATAATTGCCACATTCATTCCATTCTTCCTGGCACTGGCCCAATATGGTCTTGCTGCTACACCTCTGTGGCTCTTCGTATCCCTCTCTGTAATGCAGACCTTAATTGGCAATATCATGGATCCGAAGTTGATGGGTGACACGATGAACCTCTCCCTCTTTGTGGTATTTCTCTCGCTACTGTTCTGGGGTTGGATGTGGGGTCCGGCCGGGGTACTGCTTGCCGTCCCTATGACCACTTCCATAAAGATAGTACTGGAGAATATTCCCTCTACCTCTTCCTTTGCCGTTCTGCTTGAACGGAACCCTCGAAAGCACAGAGGATCCTGAAATCTAACGGTAACCAGATAGACTCAAAGATCGAATGGGCTTACCCTGTCCCCGTGTTTTTTCTGAACTTCGAGTAGTCGGTTTTTCTGCTCCTCGAGTGTCTTGAATACGACTTCGGGTGTATCCTCGACCTTGGTTCTGTATATCTCGATTATCCTTTCTATCTTTGCAAGATTTTCCGGTACCCTCAGGCTGAACTGCTCTATGTAATCTTCCCGTGTATACTCCTTGTTCAAGACAGATTTGAAGAGCTCTTTCAGGTCCTCGTACTTCGGGATATAACCCGTAGGAGTCTTGATTGCATCAACATCACCGTGGACTCTCTTTTCCATCCATTTCAGCCAAACTCGTTTGTCCTGCCTGCTGTTTAGGAAATTACCCTTCTCATCCTTCAGGAAGTAATTTACGGAAAAGATCAGTGGCGGGTTCTTAAGGTCCTTTGCAAATGCAAGGTTGTTTTCTATGTACCTGCCGATAGGAATGGAGAGAAAATCGAGGTTGGACATAGGGTTGAACCTTCTGATACCCGATGCACCGAGTGTTGCAGCGGTGGTTTCCGATTCCAGTGAAGCCCCCTTTGTAATTATTCCGTGATCCCAGTCGTAGGATTGCTCAACGGGAACCCATGTATCGGAATCTCTCCCCCCATATATTATACCTCCGAGTTTCACTCCTTCGGGATCGTGCATCTTAGGATCCCTGTTCGGAAGGCTGTCGAGCCTTAAAGTGAATCTTGCATTTGGATGAGATGCAGGTATTTCCTTTCCCTCTGAATCCTTCTTTCCCTTGTACCACTCGCCTGAATGGTTGCGGCCACTCTCGGGAATCTCGTCGTCCATACCAACCCAGTAGGGCTTACCCTCTGCTACCAGAACGTTGGAGAAAATTATTTCATTCGGCGTATGAAGGGCCCTCCAGATTCCCGGGTCATCCTTCGAGTTTATTCCGAGTATAATTCCGAACATTCCGTTTTCCACGTTGGCTGCACGTACCTCACCGTTTTTCTTTCTAAGGTATGCAATATCGTCCCCAACTATTCTTTCCCCCTCCACCATGGCCGTCGATGTTTTTCCGCACATGGATGGGTATGCACCTGTAAAATATGTGACCCTCCCACCGGGACCATTTACTCCCATTACGAACATGTGTTCTGTAAGCCAGCCTTCTCTGGAGGATTTGTTTATCGCCAGTCTCATCGCAAGTTTCTTGAGGCCAAGGGTGTTGCCTCCGTACTGGGTATTCATGCTATAGACGATTTCATTGTCGAGGTCGATATATACCCTTCTCTTGTCTATATTCTTACTGACGCCATTTTCAAGCTCGCCCTCGCTGTGCACGAACTTGAAAAATTTGTCCATTCCTTTTCTTTTCTTGAACTCCTCGTATCCCGGCCTGTACAGTATTGTTTCACTGTGGGCCACGTAGGGTGAATCGGTAAGCTGTACACATGGAATGGTAAAATCGGAATTATTGGGACCTAGGGAGTAGAAACAGATAAATAGCTCATGTCCCTCCATGATACCAGCCATTATGGACTCTATCTCCTCGAGACCTTCGTCTTTGTCTATCGAATTGATATTTGGCCCGAGGTTTACTCCTTTGGAAAGGAGGTACTTTGTATTTGCCTTGTCTCTCGCCTGGTCGTAGTAGCCATCGAAATGAATCGTGTGTCCTTCTGTCTTTAGCTTCTCCTCTTCTCCGCTCTCTATGGCTCTGTTTCTTATGTATTCGATATCCTCCTTGGAATCATCGGATACGAATGCTTTTGCAGGTTTGAGCTTCTCTATGTATTTCACGAGAAAGTCATTGAGAGTACCGTTCCCAATGGCCTCTATCTTTCTGTAATTCTTTTCACCCAAAAAACTTCTAAGCAGTTCCTCTGACATTCTAAACTCCTCTTTCCTGAAATGTATAATCAATTTGCAAGATAATATTTATACCTCTTTATATCAAGCACTTTATTCATAGTAGTTATTGAAATTGGAAGACTACTTCTTTATATTGAAGTAACTATGAAACGATCCGTCACACACTGGGCAGACAGGGCTGCCATGAATATTATCCGCGAGAAGGGGGAAAAGGAAAGGTATGTCTGTGCTTCCGGAGTAACCCCATCGGGAACGGTTCATATCGGGAATTTCAGGGAGATAGTCTCGGTTGACCTTGTTGTAAAGGCTTTGCAGGAGATGGGAAAGGGCACGAGGTTCATCTACTCCTGGGACGATTACGATGTTTTCAGGAAGGTTCCGCTTAACATGCCAAAGAGAGAAGAACTGGAACAGTATCTAAGAATGCCTATAACTCTGACCCCGGATCCGTACGGTGAATATGAGAGTTATGCAAGGAGAAACGAGATAGAAGTGGAGAAACTCCTACCTCAACTCGGTATCAAGCCGGAGTACCTCTACCAGGCAGAGAGGTACAGGAAGTCAATTTACGCCGAAGGTATAAGGAAGGCTCTTCTTAAAAGGGAGCGTATCAGAGAAATCCTGAATGAGCACAGAACAACCCCTCTTGGGAAGGACTGGTGGCCTATAACCGTATTCTGTGACTCCTGTAACAGGGATACGACGGTCATAGATAGCTGGGACGGAGAATGGAAGGTAAGCTACCACTGCAATAGCTGCAACAACAGAGAGACGGTAGACCTTAGAAAGGCATCCTCTGTAAAACTGTTATGGAGAGTAGACTGGCCGATGCGCTGGGAATATGAAAAGGTGGATTTTGAGCCGGCCGGAAAGGACCATCATTCTCAGGGTGGTTCCTTCGATACTGCTAAGAGAATAGTAAGGGAGGTTTACAACTATGAACCACCGGTCACATTCCAGTACGATTTCATCGGAATAAAGGGCAGAGGCGGGAAGATATCGTCTTCGACGGGGGAGGTCGTAAGCCTGAAGGATGTTCTGGAAGTCTATCAGCCTGAGGTGGTGAGGTACATGTTTGCGGGCACGAAGCCAAACAGTGAATTCGTAATATCCTTCGATCTCGATGTGATAAAGATTTATGAAGATTATGACAGGTGTGAAAGAATCTATTTCGGGGTGGAAGATGTTTCCGAAAAAAGAAGGGAAAAAGAAAAGAGAATATATGAACTATCACAGGTTGACGGAAAGGTAGGGATCCTGCCTTACCAGGTACCATTCAGACATCTCTGTAATGTCACACAGATCTATGAGGGAGACATCGATGGGGTGCTGTCCTTTTTAGAGGCTCAGGCGGAAAGAGATGGGAAAAAGGAAAACTTCACCGTATCCCTGGAAAGGATAAGAAAGCGAAGTATCTGTGCTTGGAACTGGGTGCGCATTTTCTCTCCTGATTCTTTTCGTTTTCGTCTGAAGAAGAAGGATGAAAAACCGGTGGAATTGACAGGGGAAGAAAAAAACGCACTGTATGCACTACGGGATGAGCTTTCCGAAAGATTCGATTCCATGGGAGAGAAGGAGCTTTCCGGCATCTTCTATGAGATCGCCGGTAGAAGTGACATGGAGCCCAAAGATTTTTTTAAGGTGATGTACAGGGTACTGATAGGAAAGGACAAGGGTCCCAGGCTTGCCTCCTTTATATTGACTATCGGCAGGAAGCGAATACTGGAGATACTCGATTCATATTAATTTCGATTTAATGTCGATGGAAGCAGAGGTGGAAAACAAAAATATGAATACAGAAAAATTGAAAGAGATAGTGGCTTTCAGGGCCGTCGATGAACTGGTAACCTCTGGTATGAAACTAGGTATAGGAACGGGTTCAACGGCACTTCTGGCCGCAGCAAGAATAGGAGAGAGGTACGAGAATGGAGAGCTGAAGGACTTGCTTGTGGTTCCGGCGAGCTTTGAGACACGAATGGAATGCCAGAAGTATGGACTGAATATTCACAGCCTCAACGACAGGGTTATAGACGGAGAACTGGATCTCACCATAGATGGTGCCGATGAGGTAGATACTCGAAAGAATCTTATAAAGGGAGGCGGAGGGGGTTTACTCCTCGAAAAAATAGTAGGTTATGTCTCCAGGGATTACTGTATCATTGTGGATCAAGGTAAACTCGTTCCTCACCTCTGTAGCAACCGTGGAATTCCGGTAGAGGTTATTCCGGAAGCTATGCGTTCTGTTTCTAAGCACCTCGAAGGGCTTGGCGGAGGTGTAACTCTGAGGATGGCAAGGATGAAAGCGGGTCCTGTGATAACGGAAAAGGGAAATATAATTCTCGATACGCTCTTTCCTGCAGAGATTCTTAAAGACCCTGTAGCCATGGAGAGAGAGCTCAATTCTATTCCGGGAGTCGTTGAAAACGGACTCTTTACAAGAGAGGTTAACTTTCTCTATGTAGCGTATCGTGATGGTTCTGTGAAGAAAAATCCTGTTTTATGATTTACCGAGTATTTCTCTATTTGACTTTTATTTCTTCGCCGGTCCTTGCATTTTTTACCTGGCAATTCTCGTGTTTTTTTACGAAGGATCTGACGAAATCAATGCTGTCAGTTTCTGCCAGTAATTCCTTGTCCTTGTATATGAAGTAAAGCATTTCCCTCCCCTTGAAATGTATTATACATATTTTATTATCGGATGGGAAGTGCCTGTACGTGAGTGGTTGACCTGGCGTTATTCAAGTATTAATATAACGGTTGTAAGAATTTCTATAGATCAAATCTGATTCTTGTATCCGGAGGATTGGAAGTGGAATACACGTCTGTTAAGAATGGGCCGAGAGGGCTATTGGTTCCCTTGATCGCACTGTTCCTTTCAACCTTCACCATATTCGGTGTTTCGGGAGAAAGAGTAGTTGTTGATATGTTCGGAAGAAAGGTAGTTCTTCCCGACAGGGTTGAAAGGGTTGTTTCAGGTACACCTGTCATAACCATAATGGTATACATGTTGGCACCGGATGACCTCGTCGGATGGAATTTCAAGCCAAATGGGAAATTGATGAGAGAAAAATATTTGAATCTGCCAGTTATAGGTGGCTGGTTCGGAAAGAAAACGGGTAATTACGAAACTTTCCTTGCCCTGAAGCCCGATGTGTACATAGAGGGCTACTCGAATCTCGGGGAGGTGAACAAAGAAATGCTCGAAGAGAGACAGAGAAAAATGGGTTCTATACCCGTTGTCGGAGTTCGGAGTGCCGCAGATGTTTCGAGCTACGGTGAAGTGATAGATTTCCTCGGTAAGGTACTTGGTAAGGAAGGAGAAGCCGAGAAACTCTCACAATTTTACCATGATGTGCTTGAGCTGGTGAGAGGCAGATTGAAGGGTATTTCTTCCGAGCGCAGGGTAAGCGTGTATTATGCGGAAGGTGCAGATGGGCTTTCAACGGACCCTGCCGGAGCCGTGCATTCGGAGTTGATAGAACTCTGCGGTGGCAAGAATGTGGCCTCGATCGGTGCCAAGGAAGGTTTTGGAAGGGTGAAGGTTTCCGTTGAGCAGGTTTTATCATGGAATCCGGAAATAATCATAACGACAGAAAGTGAGTTCTTCAAGGAGGTGTTTACCGACCAACGATGGGCAGGTATTGAAGCTGTCAAGAAGGGGAGAGTCTATCTCGCCCCACGAGAACCCTTCGGATGGTTCGACAGGCCGGCCGGGATAAACAGAATACCCGGAATACTCTGGACAGCCTACAGGCTATACCCTGGTTATTTTGACAGAACAACGATAGAAAAGATGGTTCATGAATTTTACCTTGAGTTCTATCACTATTCTCTAGGCGAGTCACAGCTTGAATCTTTTTTCAATTAGGAAGGTCTGAATGGATGGAAAGAAGGAGCATTTACTTCTGCTGCTTCTGTTCATAATGATGATTTTTCTCATGTTTTTCTCACTCTACCTGGGAAGGTACCATGTTGGATTTTCTTCGATTTTGAAAATTCTTCTTGGTCGGGCGATGAGTAATGGTGACGTATCGCTTAATGAAGTTGCCATAGTACTCCGGATAAGGCTGCCCAGAATTCTTTCCGCTCTCCTTGTTGGGTCGGCTCTTTCCGTTTCGGGAGCTGCGCTTCAGGGGCTCTTCAAGAATCCGCTTGTTTCTCCTTACATACTGGGGGTATCTTCCGGTTCCGGTTTCGGGGCAGCTCTGGCAATTCTTCTCTCCCTCTCTCCCTTCCTCGTTCAAGTATCTGCCCTTTCTTTTGGTATCCTGGCGGTATCCTTAAGCATAGTCATAGGCAGGTCCGATAAGGGTAACCGGACATTGTCCCTCGTACTTGCCGGAATTATAGTTGGCTCCACATTTACCGCTTTGATTTCACTGGTAAAGTATGTGGCGGATCCGATGGACAAATTGCCTGCCATCGTTTTCTGGCTAATGGGCTCGCTGGGATCTGTTACTTATCATGAGATATCTCTCATTCTTCTTCCAACAGCAGGGGGAATGCTTCTTATTTTTCTACTGCGCTGGAAACTGAATATCCTTGCCATGGGTGAGGAGGAGGCGCATGCCCTTGGGATGAATCCTTCCTTTGCAAGGGGAATAGTGATTCTTTCAGCATCAATGATGACAGCTTCCGCGGTTTCCATTTCCGGTATTATCGGTTGGGTCGGCCTTGTGATACCGCATATCTCCAGGATACTCTTCGGGCCTGATTACAGGAAGATGGTGCCGGCAAGTATCATTCTGGGTGCCTCTTATCTGTTGCTTATGGATGATATTTCAAGAAGCCTGATCAGCATAGAGATACCTCTTGGTATTCTTACAGCCATAGTCGGTGCACCAATATTCGCATATCTGTTGAAAGCAAGGAGGACCGTATGGGCCTGATGCTTGTCGGTGTAGGGGAGAAAGGGAAGAAACTTGATGAGAAAGAAGTAATCCTTAAGGTGGAACAGCTCCTCTTTGCCTATGGCAAGGAGTCTACCGTGCTCGAAGAGGTGTCTTTTGGAGTAGAACGGGGTGAAATTTTTTCAATTCTGGGGCCAAATGGCTCGGGAAAAACAACACTTCTCAAATGCCTGAATGGGCTACTCAAGACTTCCTCGGGAAGTATCCGTTTGAAGGATATCGAAGTAACAAAACTCTCCCCTGTAGAAATTGCAAGGCATATGGCCTACGTTCCCCAGGTACACAGACCCGTTTTTTCCTATACCGTTCTCGATGTAGTGTTGATGGGAAGAAATCCGTATATCGGTGATTTTTCCGTTCCCTCCAAAGAGGATATTGAAGTTGCAAGGAGTAAACTTGAAATTCTCGGTATATCCGGGCTCGAGGATCGATACTACACCGATCTGAGCGGAGGGGAAATACAGCTCGTATTGCTAGCACGTGCCCTTGCACAGGAACCCGAGGTACTCCTTTTAGATGAGCCGATCTCACACCTCGATTTCAGGAACCAGATACATGTGATGAAGGTGGTAAGGAAACTATCGGAGAGAGAAGGTATAACTGTGGTTATGACTATGCATGATCCAAACTATTCAATGATATTCTCCGACAGGGTGATGTATCTAAAATCGGGGAGGCTTCTCGGTATAGATAATCCGAGGGAGGGAATAAACAAGAAGTGCCTGGAGAAACTCTACAATGTGGAGATTGATTTGGTTCCGTTAAACGGGTTCAACTGGATAGTGCCCTCTCATAGGGTGCTCTCATAGCCCTTTCAATCTGAGCAAGAAACTGATCTGCAATTATGGCAAGAAATGCGGAAACTAAGGCTCCTTCCAGTACGAAGGAAGGATTATTTCTCACAAGGCCTGATATGATCGGTGTACCAAGACCCCCTGCACCGACTACTGCCCCGATAGTGGCTGTTCCGATATTTATGACAAAGGATATCCTTATTCCAGCCATTATTACGGGAAGTGCTATGGGCAATTCAACTCTTAGTAAACGCTGGAGACCTGTAAAACCCATTCCGATTGCAGATTCCCTGATATCGGGAGGTATATTTTCCAGACCCGTCACTGTGTTTCTCAGAATTGGGAGGATACTGTAGAGAAAGAGAGCAAGAATCGTTGGTTTGGCACCGAAACCTACGATAGGCACTGCCAATGCTAATACGGCAACGGGTGGAAAGGTTTGTCCTATGGCGGTAACATCGTTTACTATGGTGAGGAAATCTCTTCCCCTTGGCCTTGTGACATATATCCCCAGTAGTGTTCCTGCTATCAGTGCCAGAAGAGTGGAGACAATCACAAGAAAGAGATGCTCACCCACAAGTATACTTAAAGGAGCCCTCGGATAGATAATATCTTCCTCCCTTCCGAAGATAAAACCGAGAAAACTTTCCCAGAGTTTCATGTGCAGTATGATAATTGAAAATAGAACTATCTGTATCGATACGGATATCCAGCCCAGGTATCTCATTCTTCTCATTCTTCGAGCTCCGTTAGTTTTTCTATTGTGGAGAGATTGATTTCACCTATTAGCCTGTTTTTTTCATCTGTTACCGGAAGAGAACGAACTCCCTGCGATAGCATCCTGGAGAGTGATTCTTTCAGCGTGAATTCTGCTCTTACGGCAAAATTAGAGGGATCGACATGCGTAATACCCTCTTCAAGCCTGTCGGATTCTTTGAAATTTTTAAAATCGATCCAGCCTGTTAGTATACCCATTTCGTCTGTGATCCAAAGGAAACGGCTCTCCCGCCTGCTTGCAGCCTCCTTATAGTTACTTTCTTTTAACCGGCGTATCGTAGTGGAGCTTGCCCGATTCATGTAGTCTGCTACCTGAAATCTCGATAGCCTCTTTATCGCCCTGTCCGTACCTACAAAGTTTCTCACGAAACTGTTGGCAGGCTTGGAGAGGATATTTTCGGGCTGGCCGATCTGCACTATTCTCCCCATGTCCATTATTACGATTTTATCTGCAAGTTTTATTGCTTCATCGAGGTCATGGGTAACGAGAATGACTGTCTTTTTGAGCTTTCTCTGTATCTTCAGGAATTCCACCTGCAGGATTTCCCTGTTCAGAGGATCTACCGCACCGAAGGGCTCGTCCATCAGAAGAAGGGGGGGATCTGATGCAAGCGCACGCGCAACTCCAATTCGTTGTGCCTCCCCTCCTGAGAGTTCATTGGGATATTTATCCCTGTAAATGGCCGGGTCCAGTCCCACAAGCTCTAGGAGGTAGTCGACCCTTTCACCTATCCTTTTCCTCTCCCATTTCAAAAGTGACGGTACGACTGCAATATTCTGCGAAACTTTCATATGGGGGAAGAGGCCGATGCTCTGGATCACATAACCTATTTTCCTCCTGAGAAGTTCGGGTTTGAAATCCCTTACGCTTCTACCCTCTATAAGAATCTCTCCTCCGTCGGGTTCCAGCATCCTGTTTATGAGCTTGAGAGTCGTGGACTTGCCGCAGCCGGAAGGTCCGATCAGTACACAGAGTTCTCCGTTTTCCACATCAAAGGATATTCCCTGTAGAGCAGCCTTTTCTCCATAGCTCTTGGTAACATTTTCCAGAACGATCATTCTATTCTTGTTCATACTTTATTCCTTTTGGTGTGAGTATCCTGTTGGTAATGTAGAGCACTCTATCGGTCAGAATGGCGAGAATTATTATGGGCAATGCCCCCAGCAGAATAAGATCGGACACGGCCTGTCCGAGGCCCTGGAAAACGAAAGTACCAAGTCCTCCCGCCCCGATGAGTGCTGCAACGGCCGTATTACCGATTGTCTGGACGATGGATGTCCGAACACCATTGAATATTACCGGGAATGCAAGGGGTATCTCTACCTTTGCGAAGAGCTGGAAACTGCTCATTCCCATTCCCCTTCCCGCTTCGATGATAGATGGCTCCACTACCTTCAGGCCTGTAAATGTATTACTCGTTATGGGAAGAAGTGCATAAAGGGTTAGGGCGATTATTGCCGGAGCCGAGCCGATCCCTTCGATCCCTAATGATCGGAGAAGGGGGAAGCTCTGAGTCAAGAGGGACAGAGGAGCTATGAGCAATCCGAAGAGTGCAAGGCTTGGTATCGTTTGTACTATGTTGATGAATATGAAAACGGGTTTCTCCATTCTCTTGCTTCTCTGCATCAGTATGCCAAGTGGAAGTCCGATTATCAGTGCCAGCCCTATTGAAAATCCCGTAAGGTAGAAATGCTGCAGCAGTTCCTGAAGGAACCTTTCCCTCTTTGCAAAGTATTCCATGTACACGGAGGTATGCTTGAAGAATCCGGAAGTTGCAAGAAGTATTATGAATAGAAGAAGAGAGAGAGAAAAGTAGACTTTGATCTTTGGGAGCTCCTTTTTTGCTGTCGAGATGAACATATATCCGCTTAACATAAACAGCCAGAATGATGTGGTAGGTGTGGCCCTTGCTATGGAAGACAAGGCTTTAGCTGCTAAGGTAAGATTGTCGGATATTAACCCCAAGTTGATCAGTCCCAGAATCACGACGAGACTTCCCGATATTTCGAAGAAGAGATAAGTCTTGAAACTCTTTCGCCTGGTAACAAAGAGAACTATCAGTGAAGCTATGAGTACTAAAAGTATCGGGATGGCAAAATAGATACCCCCGGCATTCCATGGATAGACGGGAATACCACTTACCAGCCTGTTCTTCTTGAAGTTTATGAAGGGAAAGAGAAAAGAGAGGAGACCGGTTGATGTCGCCAGAATCGCTACCCTGTCCGGAGCCTCTCTCTTTTCCCGCATTTGCATAGTTCGATAATTATTGGACGATTATTTGATAAATCCCTTCTCTTTCAGATAGTTTTTCGCAACTTCCGATGCATTCTTACCCTCCACGGCAATCTTTGCATTGAGACTCTGCAGTGTTACGAGATCGAGGGATTTGAATACCGGGGACAGTATCTTTTCAATTTCAGGATACTTGTCGTAGATTTCTTTTCTGACAATCGGGGCCGGTTCATAGACCGGCTGAACCCCTTTCGTATCGGTAAGAACCCAAAGGCCAAGTGCTGCAAGGGAACCATCAGTTCCGTATGCCATAGCGAAGTTCACTCCGTCCGTCTGGTTTGCTGCCGCTTTCTCTGTTTGTGCGGTATTACCGCCGGACAGAATCACCAGCTGATTCTTCTTCAGCTTGAAACCATACGCCTTTTCGAAAGCAGGTAGAGAATCCGGCCTCGAGACAAACTCCTCGGATCCTGCCAGTTTTACCTTGCCACCACCGTTGACATATCTGGCGAAATCTTCAAGTGTTTTCAGGTTTTCCTTGTCAGAGAGATCCTTTCTTACAGCTATTGCCCATGTGTTGTTGGCAGGTGACGGTGTGAGCCATACAATACCGTTGTTCTTCAGGTCGAGTTCCTTAACCTTCTCGTAACCCTTTTTCGCATCCTTCCATATGCTGGGATCATCCACTTTGAAAAAGAAACCGCCGTTCCCGGTGTACTCGGGGTAGATATCTATTTCACCGCTCTTTATTGCCTTCCTTATTACGTCAGTCGGACCGAATTCGGTTTTGTCGACGACTTTGAAACCGTTTTCCTTGAGCATTATGACTATCATTTGACCCAATAGTGCTCCCTCGGTGTCTATCTTTGATGCTACTACGATTGGTCCCTTTTCTTTTTTTTTACTTACCTTTGCCTTCTTTGAGCATCCGGCTATGCCTGTCAGCAGTATTGCGGATACCAGAAAAAGCAAAGGAATCAAATAATAAGAATTTTTTTTCATTTTTCCTCCTGACATTGATCCGGAAATAGTATAATTATTGTCTTCTATGATACTATACATTATTATTGGAGTCAAATATTGATGGAAAATAAGAGAGTAGTTTCCGAAAAGGCAAAGAGGTTGATAGAGAGAAATCCTGTGGTCTTTGATACGGAGACAACTGGCCTGGGCAGGAATGCCGAAATAATAGAAATAGCAGCGATGGATATGGATGGTAATGTCCTTGTTGATAGTTATGTGAAACCCAGAGGGATAATTCCCAATGAAGCCACTGCTGTCCATGGAATAGTACTGGGCGACTTATCCGATGCTCCAACCTTTGACATTCTCTGGAAAGGTGCTCTGGAAGAACTGTTCAGGCGTCGTGTGGTCTCTGCGTATAATGTTGATTTCGATATGAAGATGATCCGGCAGAGTCTGCGGATATATGGATTACATCTCGGCAGAGGTATAGAGACAGTATGTATAATGAAGATGTTTGCCGAGTACAGGGGTGAATGGGATTCGAGGAATAACCATTACAAGTGGTACAGCCTGGAAAATGCAGCAAGATACTTTGGATTGGACATACCTAAGGGACTTCATAGGGCTATGGCAGATACCCGACTTGCAAGGCTTGTCCTGTTGAACATGGCCGGTCAGTAGAAAACTTCGACTTCCCTTATCCTTTCGTCTATGAGATTGCGAAAGGACTTGAGTTTTTCGAGCATCTTGGAATTTACTATTATTCCCTTGGGGAGGAGCAAAAGACCGTTTCTTAAAACAATATCAGAATTGAGCATCATGCCTGTTTGAATATCCTTAAGACGAATCTTGTGAAGACGTCTCTCTTCTTTCCCGAAATCCCTCTCCTTTATCCTGCAGAAGGTGTACAGTATCTGAGGGTCATAAAGTATCGATGATTGTTTTTCCAGCTCACTTATAGCATCTTCATGTCTTTTCCCATTCCTGAATATAAGATTGTCATAGTCACTTGCAATGCGAATCAGTCGCGAGGTGAAGGGTATGTCTCTGCCTTTAAGCCCGTCGGGGAAGCCCGAACCGGAGTAGTCTTCGTGATGGGATCTTATCGATGCAGCTATCCTTCGCAAGTTGTAAATTGTACCTATCAGCTCTTCACCTATCACGGGGTGTTTCCTATATAGAAAAAGTTCCTCGGCACTGAAGTTTTCAGTATCGTTGAAGATTATCTTTTCAGGCATTCCCACCATCCCTATGTCGTGGAGAAGCCCTGAATAGTAGAGAAGTTCTCTCCTGTCATCATCGTAGCCCTCCTCCATGGCAAAGTCCCTTGCACTCTCGGCAACCCTCTTTAAATGTCCGCCCAAAAACCTGTTGGAAAGGGAAATCGTAGCGACGAGAAGTTGTGTCATGTCCTTGAAATTTTTTCTTGAGACCTTGTGCAGCTGTTCAAGAAAGTCTATTCGTTTCTTAATATGCGATTCATCGTCTTTCATTTTTTCTTCCTGTTTTCCAGTATCCTGCGAATCTTTCTGGTGAGGGATGTAATCGAATATGGTTTCTCCAGAAAGGTGCTATCACCCCCCGAATTGAGCTGTTTGACTGTTGGGATATCTTCCGTATAACCGGAAGTGAAGAGGAATGGAATATCATCGTTGATTTCCTTTACACTGTAGTACAGTTCCAGTCCGTTCATACCTGGCATAACTATATCCGTTATTATAATATCGGGCAGATCTGATTCCCTTTTCAACGATTCGAAGGCATCGATTCCATTTGAGTAACTCCGTACGGTATAGCCGAGGGACACAAGGGCTTTTTCGGCAAATCCTCTTACCGTCGTATCATCCTCCACCAGCATCACCCTTTCCGTACCAGTGGCGGAGGTGTTTTCATTGAAGTGTTCATCCTTTCGGAATGTCTCATTACGGACAATGGGCCAGTATACCTTGAAGGTTGTGCCCATTCCCTCTTCACTGTAAACGTAGATGAACCCTCTGTTCTGTTTTACGATTCCATATACTGTAGAGAGGCCCATGCCTGTTCCCTTTTCCCGCGACTTTGTTGTAAAGAAGGGGTCGAATATCTTGTTCTGTATTTCAGGAGGGATTCCCCTTCCATTGTCCGTAACAGAGAGGCGGATGAAATTTCCTTTGTAGCTACCGGGATGTGTGTATATATAGTCATCATCTATCTCCACATTGGCAGTCTCGATAGCGAGGCATTTCTTTCCGGTTTCAATGTTTTCCATAGCGTCTCTAGCATTAACGGCGAGGTTAATCAGTATCTGATCGATCTGGGAAGGATCTGCCAGTATAGGATCGATCTCTCTTTCAAGTTTCTTCTCTATTTGAATATCTTCACCTATCATTCTCTTTAGAATGTTCACAATTGCCTCGATACTCTCGTTTACATTGATAATCTTTGGATTGATATACTGTCTTCTGCTGAATGCAAGTAGCTGTCTAATCAATTCGGATGCTCGCCTCGAACTATCCTCTATCGCCAGAACATCATTGTATATCAGATCCTCCTTGTCCAGATTCATCTTTACCAGTTCGGTATAGCCTGATATGGCAGTGAGGATGTTGTTGAAATCATGGGCAATACCAGTTGTCAGTGTTCCTATCGATTCTATTCTCTGTGTGAGTGCAAGTTGATTCTGAAGTTTTTTGATTTCAGTAATATCTTCCTTTATTCCTATGAAGTTGGTTATTTTGCCATTGGAATCCTTGATGGGAGCTATTGTGGCTGATTCCCAGTAAAGTTCGCCGTTCTTCTTCTTGTTGTGAAACTCACCTCTCCATATTTTACCGGATTTGATCGTATTCCATAGTACCTCGTACTCCTCCTTGGATGTTTCTCCTGTCTTTAGAATCCTCGGGTTTTTTCCCAGAACCTCCTCTTTGGGATATCCCGTTAACTCGGAAAACCAGGGATTTACATACTGGATGTTTCCTTCCGTATCGGTAAGTACTATGGATACCGGACTCTGCTCCACTATCTGGTAGAGCTTCTTTATCAACTCCCCTGTGGTTTTCCGAAATGATACATCCCTTACTATTGCAAGGAGAATTTCCCTTTCCAAACTGATTCTGCTAAGAGTGACTTCCGTATCGAAGGTGCTACCATCGGGTTTCCTGTGTTGCCAGTAGAATATCTGTGGTTCACCGGATAGTGCCTTCTCTATCAATTCTTCCGATCTGACCTTCGAGGAAACACCGTCCGGCTGGTACGGGGGAGAGAAATCTGAAGGACTGTGTTCCAGGATATCCTCTTTTTTCTCAAGTCCGAAGATTGACAACGTCTTCTCATTGCAATCTATGAACCTGTTTCGATTCATAATGAAAATAGCGTCGTATGCAAATCTGAAGAGTTCACTGTATATTCTGGAGTTCTCCAATAGCCTCGTCTCATTGAGCCACTTTTCAGTAATGTCTCGCTTGTATGAAATTGTAATGTAACCCGAATCTGATTTGACCGGAACATTCAACTCTTCTATCCTTCTAATGTCACCCGAACTCGTCCTTATTGTGGTCTCGTGAAGTTTATGCAGCCAGTCTCCCGAACCGGTTCGTTGGTATCTTGTAAGTTTCTTGTTGAAATCTTCTATCGAAAAGCTCTCTCTCTTCTCTCGAGGGAGAAGCATCAATGTGATTTCCGACATATGCTTTCCGATTAGTTCTTCTTTCTGATAACCAGTTATCCTTGTGATGGCCGGGTTGCAGAGGGTTACTACGTTGTTCTCGTCCGCTACGAGGATACCATCTTCTGCGGAATCGAAGATGATTTTGTATGTTTCATCCATCTTTCAATACAATATATACATGGAAATTCATATTTCAAGCAAATTAAATGTCCCCTTTTCTTGAATTATTCTCCCAATGGAGTATCATTATCTATAAAAATAAATAAAAAATTAAAAGGAGATGAAAATGTCAGAAGAAACCTTGGTAGTAACTTCGAAGGTAAAGGCTTACATAAAGGAAAAAGGAGGAATGAACACATCAGCTGCTGCGATACCCGCACTCTCTGCAAAGGTGAGAGAGTTGTGTGATGCCGCAATTGAGAGTGCCAAAAAGGCAAAGAGAAAAACGGTAATGGACAAGGATTTCTAGGAAAATACCGGTTTCAATTTGAAGATTGCCCGGAGGGAGACTTGAACTCCCACGGCCGTAAAGCCACTAGACCCTGAATATTATACATGGCATTCTATGCCTTTGTCTACCTTATCCTCTTTTTGCAATAATTGCTTATATAAGTAGTAATTACCTACAAAAGTGGTTGTTCCTTCTTTTATCTCTTTTTTCCAGTTTTTAGATCGTAGTGGCTACTATTCTGGCTACTGTTGCCGTCCTCTAGTTTTGAAAGACAGGTTTATAAGAGTTTAAACCTTTTAATTATAATATAAATTGAATTATATATAATATTTCATAATCTGGATAGAATAAATTATTTATTTGTATAATATTTCTAAATGTAGTATTATAAGTAATAAGGAGTGGATGATAATGAAAAATGAAGTGATTAATAAGTTAATAGAGTTAAAAAAGGAATATGATCCTGATACTTTACTAATTTTTAGTATGCAGATTTTAGCATGGGGAAAATTATCTAGAAAAGATTTAAAAAGTGTAATTACCTTACAGGATTATTATCGTTCTAAAATATCACTGAATAGTATTAATAAAATATTTCAAGAATTAAAAAAAGTATATCCTGAAACTTTTATTGAAATTGATAGTATAAATGATTTACATATTATCAATTTAATTTCTGCATTCATGGATAATGGTTTAGCTCTTTCATTTGAAGAATTATATTTAGCTCTCTTTAATGATAGCAAGATTGATTTATTAACATCTTATAAATTGGGTTTAGAGAAATTCATTTCTGATTTGCTTAAAATCAATATAGTTAAGAATTCATCTGTTTATTTTGCTTATGCAGATATCGTCTTACCCTTTCTTATAAGTAACATAACAAAAAAAATTTTCATAGAAGATACTTTTAATAATATACAACTAATTAATTTATTAAATATAATCTATGAAAGTAACTGTAATTATAAGAATGGAAACCCAATTATTAATCCAGGATTTTATAATGAACAGGCACCTCATTTATTAAGAGAATTTGATTATGGTGTAATTAATCTGTTAGGACTTTCTGCAAAAGAGAAATTTAGTTTAAGTATAGATAAATATAATAGATTTAAAGTATCTGATATTTCAAGATTGAATTATGCTAGTTTAATAGAGCACTCTTTAAAGCAAGTTAAGAAAAAAATAATTGTTTTAGCTCCTAATGTATTTCTATTTAAAATTGTATCTTTTGAAAAAGAGTTAAAAAAATACTTAGTGGAAAATAATTTGATTGAGACTGTAATTAGCCTACCTAAGAATATGTTCAATGATCCATACAAAACAGTTTCTATAATTATAATAAATAAAGAAAGGGATGATGAAAGTGTTCAATTTATAGAAGCAGGAGATAGAAGATTCTATAAGACTGAAAGAAGAAAAAATATTTTAATTTCAAATCCACTAATTCAAATTATTAATAACAAAAAAGAGTTAGAGAATATTTCCAGATTTGTAAATAAAGATGATATAGCAAAAAGAAACTATAATTTAAATCCTGTTATGTATTCTCTTTCAAAGGAGTATCAAGAACTTGATGCTGTGTTTTCGAGTATTAAAGGAATAACTTTACGGGAGGTAGTAGAGTTTATACGACCCATACATATCCCTGATGCTAAGACAAATAGCTATTATAGTGTAGGAGAAGTAAAAACCAATAATATTCCACCGTTTGGGTATATAGAGTCTTTTAATGAAAAAAATGTTGATAAAGATTTAAGAATTAAATCTAGGTTATTTCTACAGCCTTATGATATTTTACTTGCAATACGAGGTGATATTGGACGTGTTGGAATAATGCCTAAAACTGTTAAGGAAAAAGTTATTGCTATCCAATCTTTGCAGATTATGAGGGTTAAAGATAAGAGAATCAGTCCACAAGCTTTATATATGTATTTGAAAACCAATATTATACAGAAACATTTAAAAAGACATTCTATTGGAGATATACTACCTTCTATAAGGTTAAGTGACCTATATGAGATTCCTATACCATTAGACAAAAAAAGTTATTTTGAAGGATTATTTGAGAAGGAAATAGAATTATATAAAATGAAGTTAGAAATAGAAAAAAAGATAGAAAGCCTTAAAATATATCCAGCCATATAATCTCTATTATAAAAGCAGAGAAAATTGATAAAACAAGATAATTGTATGTAATGATATCTGATTAATGGATAACAAACATATAAAATTATAAATTATTCCAGCAGAATAAAATTGACTTTGAACAAAACCATTATTATATTATAGTCATGGAAACAAAACCTTATGGATTATATAAAAAAAACGGAATCTATTATGTGAGATTTCGTAATGAAGATGGTAAACGACAGTCCTTATCAACTAGGCAAAGAAAAAAGACACTTGCCGAACGAGTTGCCTTGCAGATGTATACAGAACATATGCTTTCTACAAAAGGCAATATAACATTTTTAGAATATTCTAAAAATTGGTGGATATATGATAGTTGTAAATATGTAGAGTATAGAAATAGGAAAAACAGGATACTTTCTCAGACTTATGTTGATGTTAATAGAATTTATTTACAGAAGCATATATTACCATATTTTGGGAAAATGAAACTTAAAAAAATTAAGAGAGAAAAAATAGAAGAATGGCACAATGAGTTGATAGAAAGGGAAAATTTATCACCTACAACGGCTAATCACTGTCTTTTGACTTTAAAGATTATGCTAGAGTTTGCTGTTAATAAGGGGCTTCTACCAAAATCACCAGCAAAAGACATTTTAAATTTCAGAGAAGAGCCCAAAGCTAAAGGTATTATTACAATAGATGAATTTAAGAAGCTTTTCGATGAAAGTAAGATTGAATCAATCTGGGGAGGTGATTTGTTTTATTATACTATAAATTTATTGACAGCTAATACAGGATTAAGAATGGGTGAAGTAAGGGCATTACAAGTTAAAGATGTAGATTTGAATAATAAGATTATTGATATTAAACATTCATACAGAAGAAAGTACGGGTTAGCAGAACCTAAATGGAGTTCCTATAGAAAGATACCGATTACTGATAAAGTAGTAAAATATTTGAAGATTATAATAGATAATATGGATTATCAATCTGAAGATGATTTTATCTTTTATGGAAAGGACCATTCTAAACCTATTGATGAAAAAGCAATATCTAAACATTTATACAGGGCATTAGAAAATATTGGCATTTCTAGAGAGGATAGAGTAAACAGGAATATAACTTTCCATAGTTGGAGACATTTTTATAATTCATATTTGTATGAGCATCTTCCATTAACAATCGTACAAGGTCTAACAGGTCATAAATCTAAAAAGATGACCTTACATTATTATCATGAGGGACAAAAAGACTACAGTCAAGTTTATCAAATACTAGAGGTATTAAATGAGTAAGGAATTAGAATTAATATTACCAGACTATTACTCAGAATATTATTTTGAAAATGAAATTCTTACAAAAATTGAGGATGATGTAGATAGGTTTCTCTTCAAGAAAATTTTTTATAAACATAATAAAGCACATAATTTTTATTCCATTAGGAAAGATGCTGATATAAACCTATTAAATAAAATACCAGAATATTTTTGTTCTAAAATTATTCCGGTTAAAATATCAAATTCTTCTCTTTACATTTATAAAATCCCATTTATAGAAATGGGAGGGATTAGGTTTTATAGAAATCCTATGTACGGCAAGAAAAACTTAGTTAGAAAAGAGTTTATAGAAAATAATAAAATTCCAGATAATTCTGTATTACCTGCTAAAATCCAACGGGAAAAAATGTTACCTATTTCAAAGAAAATAATTAGGAAATTGAAAATCAATGAAGATATTAATTTTGAAACAAACACATCTAAATCTAAATGGTTGGTCGGTACATATTTATTAAATAATGACACTATCTTTCTTTTTAAAAGTTCGGAAGTTTCAGAAGGTAATCCGTTAATAAGATGTTTAAGTCCAATTTTGTTTGAAGAAGATCATGATTTTGTATTATATAGTACCAGTTTTCGTGACATTTATATTTTTCGTGATTCAATTAACATCTATAGAAAAAAAGGTTCTTATTATTTTAACGTACCGGATTTACTATTGAATATCACTGAAAGTGATTATGGATATTTAAATATGAATTGTAAGAAGCCAGGATTACCTGCATACGAGATTAACTATGATGTTATGGGGAATTTCATCTATAACAAAGTTTTTTATGCAGAAACATCAAAACGTGATTCTGCCATAATGTCTGAGTTATATAGCAATGAAAATATTAATTAAAAAAAGGAGTAAGATCATGAAATTAATGAAAATTAATGAACTGTCGGAGGTAATTGGATTATCTGAAAGCACTATATATAAGTATACATGTGAAAAAAGAATTCCGTATATAAAAATTAACAATAGTGTCAGATTTTCAGTTGATGATATTGAAGAATGGATTAAGGAAAAAAGAGTAGCTGTGATTAAGTAGTTTTTTACTTTTTTGCATTAGGATTTAAAGATGGCTGATATGTGTAATTGTCAACACTGGGATAAAATTAAAAATATAAGAAATATAATAGTCATATTAAACATGATTATATTGATAATATAATCATATATTTTTGCATGACCATCTATATATACACTTTTTGTCTTTAGTTTAAAATGGTATGCAATAGGTTACTTTTAACTAATATTAATAGGAGGATACAAAATATCATATACTCTATTTATTATTAATGGATTTAAATTTTAGCCATACCAAGGATAGTAGTTATGTATAATGCTAAAAATAGAAAAGAAATTGTAGATGATAATATTGTAGTAGTATCAATTGATAGGATTAAATTATCATTTCAATTAAATAATAAACATATTAGAGGATATTCTCGTGATCCATTAAATAAGTATTTTAAATATTTAGAAAATGTCATTGTTAACAGACCTTTAGAAATTGGTTTGTATTATATTTATAAAAACAGAAAAATGGAAGAGCATACAGTTTTTGTGGGGTCTGTTCCTCTTGAGAGTTCAAAAGAATTGATAGAAAAAAGGTTCAAATCAATAAAAAAACCAGTAAAAAAAATGAAAATAAAAGGTCATATATTTAATTATTCGTATAAAACAACCTATGAACATAAAGAATATAAAATTATTGGTTTCAATCAAAAAATCCGAATAACAAAAAATAAGAATTATCTAATTTTAGAGATTAATGATATTTTACAAGAAAAACCAAAGCAAACAATATTTACAGATATACGTAGAGCCTTAGAGTTTTTAGTTAAAACTAAAGTAATCAATTATAATTATAGAAGTAAGGATACTTATTGTCCTCGTTATAGAGCTTATCATCTCTTGAAGAATATAAAGATTTCTGAAATAGAAATTGCCTTTGATTTTATTTATAAATATGGAAATTATTTTTATGATGTACTTTCACAAGCAAATCATAATAATTTAGAGTTTGTACAATTTGAAAATACAATTTATTGGAATAATTCTTATGATTTCTCCCATAGATGGAAATGGAAGTATTATAATAAGAGTTTAAAAGATAGAATTGATAATAAAAGTGAATTAGATGAACCTATAGAAGGAGATATTTATAGATTTGAAATTACAGTAGGACGTAATAGTATTGCTAATATACTTACCTTAAATGATCTTAAACACAAACAACCGATGATTCTTTCATTATTAAAAAATAGAATCTCTATTGGGTTTACCCATTTCTTCAAGCAATTTGATTATGCTATATTAAGAAATCTTATTGAAGATATTAGAATAAAACATCCTAATATTAATACTAATAATATTACAAAGAAAAATTATATTAAAATACTAAAAGAGCTTCTTATAATGAGATATGTTGCATAAAAAACCTAAATTATTGTGAATTTGTAAAGAATAATTACTTGTGATATCATTGAAATATATTCAAATTATAAATCTAAAAATATATAAATGGTAAATATGATATGTGTAAAAAGAAAAATAAGGAGAGATGCTAAAAGGGAAATATAAACAATTGTTCTTATACCACCAAAGTGGAGGGATAAGAGCAATGAATATATGCATATGTTGTGTGTAATTCAATCCACAGGAATAGAAAATGATTAAGATAAATAATAATTTAATATCTGAAGACGATAATAAACGTTCAAAATTTATTTATAATTTTTTACAGAGTCGAAAACCCATCAATTCAAATGAGGATTTAATTATTCCAAAAGTAGTTATACATTACTGGCATTCTTTAGATGAATTACCTGATGATGTTTTTAATTGCATTGAAAGTTGGAAGTCTCTTAAAGATAAGGGATTTGAATTTAGATTATTCAGTGACGACTCAGCTAAAGAGTTTATTTCTAATAATTTAGGTAAAGAGTATTTAGTGTCATACTTAAAATGTCATCATCCCGCAATGAGATGTGATTATTTTAGATTATGTTATCTATATGTAAAAGGAGGTTTTTATGTTGACTCTGATGAGTTGTATTTAAATGAAGAAATTGATTTTCTTTTTAAAAACAACAATATTAAAATTCAGCCTTTATGTTATAGTATAGAAAATGAAAAAATGATTGATGTAGAAAATTTTCTCATCAAACCATATATCAGTACTAATATTTATTATTTTAATAATAATCCCATTGTAGCACCACCATTTCATGAATTAATTTTAATTGCTTTAAATAGGGCTACAGATAAATTGTTGATGGAAGAAAATATCTTAGATATTCAATCAACAACTGGTCCTGGTAATTTAAGTGCTTCAATAGTTTATTATCTTTTGGATGGAAATGAAAAAATAGATATAATTGATAACTGGGATTCTATTTCCAAAAGCCTTTGGCCTTTAAGCTATAGAAATGATGACAGAAATTGGAGAATCTATAATGGCAATAATAAAAAATGGTTTAAGTAATAGAACAAGATGAATATTATAACTGGTAACAAAAGAATTCTATTCCTTAAATACAAATTAAAACGATTAATAAGAGGAATTATTAAACAAGAAAAGCTTAATGCCTTCGGACAATACAAGAATCAACTAAATATAGTATATATTATTAATCTTGACAGACAAAAAGAAAGATGGAACTTAATCCAAGAAGAACTAAAATCAATACAGGTAAAAAATAGTAAAACCCTTTTTAATTTTTCTGAAAGATTTTCTGCAATTGATGCAAATAAACAATCACTAAATACAAATAAGATAAAACCAACTTATAAACTAGAGGATCAATATTTTGTTGACCCCAACCCACAATTATTAAATATTATTCGAGAAAAAGAGGTTAATATAGAATTAACTGAACAAGAAAAAGCAGTTGCTTTGTCTCACATCTCAATATGGGAGAAAATCGTAAAAGACAATATTCATAATGCTCTTATTATAGAAGATGATGTTTATTATGAAAATAAATTCTCAAATAAATTGAATTCTTTATGGGCAGAAATTACAGAGTCTGAAATTGAATTTGACTTAATTTATTTATCATTTAAAAAAGTAGACTTCAATCCAAATATAAAAAGAATATCAGATAATATATCAATCCCTAAAAGAGGTATCTGGTGGTTTTCAGGGTATATTTTATCCAATAAAGGAGCAAAGAAACTTCTAAATGAACTTCCTATTGTAGGACCTATTGACTTATGGATTAATCATAAATTTAAAGATATTAAAGTCTATACATATAATGAATCAATAATCAACCAAAAACTTTTTTTAGATTCTGATAATAACTACTCTATACTGCCAATACTATCTCAAATCGGTATAAAATCAAATAAAACCTTTATTGATCTAGATAAGTTAAAAGGACGTAATCCGGTTTTTATTTTTAACTTAGGCACCAGTGACAAAATAAATCTATTGAAACTTGAAATATTACTAAGTTTGAACAGTTACCGAGCATATTTTAACAAATCAGAAAAAGAGTCAACCCATGTAGTTGATTTGATTAAAAGAAAAGAAACATTGTTATTTGATGCTTATATAGGTTTTGATTCGATTATATACCTGATACCTGATATAATTAACTTTTATCCCAATGCTATCTTTATCATTATATACAAAAAAAATAGTGATTTACCCCAAGAAATTTCCCAGCTTAGTAGTAAAAAACTTTTTAAAATAAACTCAAATAATATTAGTAATATACCTAAAGAGGTATCAAAATTACTAAAAATCAGGTATTGGAATATTGATTACAAAACAACGGATAATTTCTATCTAAATAGTAATTACAATGTCATGAAAATAAAGCTCACTAATAATTATAAATATTTAGAACACGATGTAAACCCATGGATAATACCGATTCAAAACATAAACAATTATTTGCCAAATGGTTTTAAAATTAATGAAATAATTCCCATTGCTAAACATAAGGAGAATAGGTTTGACCTTTTTAAAAAAATAGATTTAAGGTTTTGGCAGATATTAGAAGACACTTTCCCTTCAAATCAAGCCCAATTTTCGAAAGATAATTTTAAACTATTAGATAATTCTGGCTTTAAGTTAGAAGTAACTAATCGAAATCAGAAAGAAAAAGAATACTCTTCAGCTTCAATAGTTTCTAAAAAACAATATTTATATGGCAGTTTTGAAATTTCAATGAAACCAATTAAAGGGGAAGGTATTATTTCAGCTTTTTTCTTGCATAGAAACGATCCTTGGCAAGAGATTGATGTTGAATTTTTAGGTAATGACACAACAAAAGTTTTGTTAAATGTGTACTATAACCCAGGAGTGGAATATATAAAATATAATTATGGGGTAAAAGGAACACCCATATTAATAGATTTAGGATTTGATGCTTCTGAAGACTTTCATATTTATAGAATTGAATGGGAGCATCATGAAATTAGATGGTATATTTGTAATAAAATTATTCATGTTAGAAAATATTGGACTCCAACTCCTATACCTAATCTTCCATTAGCTATATATGTAAATGCTTGGATTACTAACTCGGAAGATTTGGCTGGAAAATTTGATAAGAAAATATTGCCAAGAACATCACAAATAAAATACATAAAGATATTTAATTTTGATTATAAAAATAAAGAACTACACACAACAAGCAATATAAAAAATTGGGCAGAGAGTGATAAGTATGAACGAAGTAGCATTAAATAAATGGTGTAGTAAATTGAAAGTTTGGTGTTTTAAAATGCCCAACTTTCCATATTGCCAGTCGTTATCAGCAAGCAAAGAGATAGAAACATATGAAAGTAAATGATGTAAGAAATTGGAAAAGTCAAGTAGAATTCACATACCTGTGGAAAATAGTTTTCACATAGGAGTGGAAAGTGATTTTCACATACCGATGGAAAATAAAATTCCCATAGTACTAGACAGCTTCAACCTCCTTCCTCTTTAATAATCTATATGATTCACCGGTAAGGGTGAAAATATTTGCATGATGTAAGAGCCCACTCATATTACCCCTAAATCAGTTTGTACATCTTTTTGTTTCCCATCTTCTACTCCCAAATATTTCTCAGGAGTATTTTACTGGGAATTCTATTTACCTTCCCTATGTGAATTCAGTTTACCATTTCCATAATAGAATTAAAAACGGATTTTCTATTGCTGAGACGTTTGAGGATTATCGTAGAGCAAACTTTTTGCTTAAATAATATAATTTAACCCTAAAAAATATTATTTTGTGATTTGTTTGTATTCATTAAAGATAATTTCCCTCATCTCTCTATCTCAAATGAAAGATAGAATTGAATCTAATATGGCTCAATTTGATTACCATAGAAAATTATAATATGTTATTATAACAAATATGCTAGATATAAATAATAGAATAACACAGTTGCCAGGAGATCTTTTCTCTATAAAATCAGAATATCTCAATAAAATTGAATCTTTGTCAATTAACAATATTGAAAGTTCAATAGTGCTTATTGGAAAAGCTGGATGATCAACGTCAATTATTTTTCCCGGTTAACGACAATTAAAATTCCCGTTTTTTAGGGGGTATCCAAATACCATCTGACTTCCAAAGGTTCATGGCTAATTCACAATCATCTGTATTAAAATAGAATGCTTGCTTAATCGGAAAAAAGAACCTGAAAAAAGACTGATAAAACTATTTAAAATAGTCTTTTATCATTCTTTTACGAATAATTTCTTCATAAATAAAGCAGGAAAATGAATTTCTGGTAACTGTAAAAAAATGTTACACATAAATTTAGAGAATATTTGCTTTTAAATAATATATATGTTACATTACATAAAGTATCTTATGTAATAAATGAACGAAAAGGATATGATTATGACAGAGCTAAAAACCCAAAATATTGAGGAAGTAAATCTAGATAAAAAAGCCAAAAAATTGATTCTTTCCATCAATGATCATTATTCTGATGATATTAATTTAATGGTTAAATGGCTGAATGAAAAGAACTTAAGGTTTGATCAAGAAGGAGTGGAATTGTATTTAAAATATATTCGAGGTGTAAGAGCTAATGGCAGACGTTATTCTGCTCGGAGTTATAATAAAAAAATCTCTGCAATTAAAAACCGTATTAGGATTCTATTTAAGTTATCTCCAAAAAGTATTAGTGATATAGAGAAATTAAAATTACAGGCTTACCTTGATGGAATGAAGTACAAAAAAATCAGTCTGGCAGATGTAGCAATAACAGATGAGAAAGTTCTGTCCCCGGAAGAAATAAAATTACTTATTGAAAAGGCAGATAAAAGGCTTTCTCTGTTTATTGAATTTCTATCTAAAACCGGCTGTCGTATTTCTGAGATGCTGAATATTCTTTTAAGTGACTGTAAAAGAAAACTTAAGAATTATGAAATAAGGGTCTTAGGCAAAGGTAATAAAGAAAGGACTATTTTTATAAGTAAAGAGTTGTATAACAGAATAGTAAACGAATTTAAGGATGATACTTATTTATTTGGGCATGGCGGAAAGCCTTATAACAGAATTGCTGTTACTAACAGGGTAAAAATAATGGGTAAAATCTATTTAGACAAATCCATTAATGCTCATATGCTTAGGCATTCTTTCATAACCACAGCTTTAAATAAAGGTGTACCGATTGAAAAAGTCTCAAGGTATGTTGGACATAGTTCCGTGAATATAACTGACAAGAAATACAATCATAATGGATTAACTTTTGATGATTTTAAAAATGTGATGGATTGATAAATAGGAAACTTGAAGTTGAAAAATATTTAGCAAAATATATAATCTTAAATAGAAGGAATAAGATATGAAAAAAATAATTATATTGTTAATTTGCATTTTGTTTTTTTCAACCATAATATATGCAGAAAATAATAATATTTTTCAGATTGTAGCTTCTGGTAATATAGATGAATTGAAGAAGGCAATAGAAAATGGCGTAGATGTAAATGCTACTAAAGATGCTATTGTATATGGACAAAAGGCTGGAAGCTATACATTATCTCTGAAAAAGGAAACTGGGGAGGAGTATTTTAAAGGTACTATAACAATCCTAATGTATGTTTCTGCTAACAATAATAACCCAGCTTTAATAAAACTACTCATTATAAGAATTGAAAAATAAACTTATGTATGATATGATATAAAGTACAATAAAAATGGTCTAAAAGGAACGCTAACACATGAAATTAAAAATTATAATGCTAATTTATATAGTTATTTTAATAATTTCTGCATACCCAGATACGAATGATTTTTTAGAGACTGTTGCCAAGGGTAACATTTTTGAAATACAAAATGCAATAAGAAACGGTGCAAATGTAAATTTTAAGGACAAAAATTATGTAACACCTTTAATGACTGCTATAAGGAACAAACGAGAAATAAAAGTAATAAAATTGTTATTAGATAAAGGTGCTGATATAAACGCAAGAGATATATTTGGCATCACTTCACTAGGATATGCTGCAGCAATTAGCCAAGATCTGGAAATAATAAAGTTGTTATTAGATAAAGGTGCTGATATAAATGCAAGAGATAAATTTGGCAATACACCTTTAGCATACGCTGTAAAGAATAACCAGAATCCTGAAGTAGTGAAGATATTACTAAGAAATGGTGCTGATATTAATGCTCTTAATGGCAATGGGACGATGCTTTTTGTATATGCTGCAACTAATACTAAAAACCAAAAAGTGTCAGAAGTTATGAAAATATTATGTGAGAATGGTGCTAATATTAATGCAGAAAATAAAAAAGGTTTAACACCTTTAATGCTCGTAGTGGCTGATTCAGAAAACCTTGAAGTGATAAAAGCAATAAAAATATTGTTAGAAAATGGTGCTAATGTAAATGCCAAAAATAAATACGGCTGGACACCTTTAATGTCTGCTGCAGCTTTTAATAATAACCCTGAAGTTATAAAAATGCTAATTGATAACGGTGCCGATATTAATGACAGAGACAAGAGTAGAGCTACACCCTTAATGTATGCTGCAATGAATAATCAAAATCCTGAAGTAATAAAATTATTGCTAAATAGTGGTGCAGATGCAAAACTTAAAAGTAATGAAGGAAAAACTGCCTTTGATTATGCAGGTGAGAATAAGAATGTAAAAGGTACTGATGTATACTGGAGATTGAATGATTTGCAATATAAAAAATGATATTTATTCAGTAATGAGTATTATAAAATAGGTTATTGAAAATAAATATTATGTTTGGTGATTTTCTTAAATTTTACATAAAGGATATAATATTTAATTGTTTTTTTGATTTTTTCATGATTTCTGCATTCTATTAAAATGTATTAAGGATTGAGTATGGACAATAACGAACAAAAAGCAATTGTAAACAATGATGAAAGAAAAAGTGATGATGAATATAAACTGAATAAATCCTATAAAATTGCTAAAATATCTTTTTTAATAGTTATTCTAATATTGTTATCTGTAATAACTGTTTTTATTTCAAAGTCTTTGCAATATAAAACAATTGTTAATAATGGTACAACCATAATAATTGATCTAATAAAAAACGAAGGTATGTTCATTAAGAATGATAAAGTTGAGTATTTTTCTTTAGTGGCTCAAATTGAAAGTCCCGGATTATTAGAAAACAGTTTAGATGTATTAGATAATGCAAAATTTTCAGCAACAATATATTGGAGACGAGGCATCGTATATTACGGTATTGATGTAACACCTTATAATGATAAAATAAAAAAGTTACATAATTCAGGGAGAGGATTTGTAATAATATATTTTGAAGACAGTAATTCTCATTTAATCTATCCTTTGAAATTAGCAATGGGTGAAGGGGTAATAGTAACTAATTTTGAAGGTAATCCAACTGGTTTATCCTATAAAGGTAATTTCAAATTAAATCCGTTTGATTTTAAAGCAATTAATCAAATTGACTTAGTATATTCATTGCCAAATAAATGAGAAATTGATTCAAAGAAGATGTCAGATCAAATCTTAACTAATACATACGTTATAATTGAGCTAGATTTGTCACAAGATTATAAATAAACCATCCATCACCTGTTATAAATAACTGTGGTTTAGCTGTTGCATTATCCTTTTGGATTCCTATACCATCTGAGTATGGTTCAAATGTAACAATTTTATCATACTTAATTCTAAACCGTTTTATTGATCCCGCAAAGTATATATGTTTATTTGTAATTCCTAATAAACCTGTATCAGCATGAACAGTCTGAGATGTTTGTACTCTCTCACCTCTGAAACCTCCTGTACGAAAATATAAACCTTTAGCAACCCTTATACTAACACCACGTGTCCCCCCAACATATCTAGTTCTAGTTTTTTCTTCATAATAATCAACATTTTGAAAAACCCATACAAGTTTTTCTGTTTTTTGTAAATTAAATGGTAGGACTCCTTGTACTTGCATCCTTTCAGGTATTTTGCCTTCCATAATATCTCTTAATACTGAACCTTGCACAAGTTTTGTAAAAGAACCATTTTTATCCAATTCTTCTTTGGATAGAGAAAAAAGATCTATTATATTTTCCAAACTATTTTCTTCTTCTTCAGTTAAAAGATTATTTTCAAATGCTTTTTCTACAGCTTTTTCCCATCCTGATATTATTAGACTTTTTAAATTTTTATTATTAATAAAGGAACTCTTTGCTATATCATCAACTTTATTTTTTAAATTACTTAGATTATTCTTTTGTGATTCAAAATTTTCAATTGAGGAAATAATTTCCTTTTTCCCATTTTCATATTTTTCTTCACATTCTTTATGTACACTTTTTAAAAATCCAGCAGGCTTCCCACAATAAATACAATTTGCCATTTCACAACTCCTTGTATAAAATAATTATTTCCATAAACCCTTCTTATGTTCCTTTGCATATCTTTCTAATTCCCTAAATTCATTTAAAAATTGAAAAGGAAAAACTGTATAAGCATGACCATAGCCTTCTCTAATCAGGTCTGCATTATGGCAGGATCCATCAGGCAGATAAATATAAGCTAATAACCTACCATACTTGCCTCTTAAATTCCAATCAAAAGCAAGGTAAACAGTTTTACCTAATAGTCTCTTTTTAGTAAAGTTACTAGCCTGCTTGCCAAAATATTGCACCGGTTTTCTTGGATCCACTGTTTCCGGGGTATCAACACCGATCATTCTTATTTTTTCTATCTGCTTAATGCCTGGAGGTGGATTTTCTATTTTAACATATATGGTGTCACCATCTACATGCTTAACAACTTTTGCTCTAAGGCATTTGGATATATCAACATCTTTATAGTTCTTTAAATGATAAGCATTAACTCTATAGAGTGCTGATAGAGAAGGAGATAGAGAATTATTGCTTTTAACCGATTGCAAAGTAGGTGGATTACACCTACTGCAGGGTGTATATCCTTCGGCCACTGCTTCTGATAACCTAATAGGTATTTTTGACTTTCTTAAATATGGGCAAGTAGCTGTATGATATTTCTTTCCGGACTTTGTGATGTAGACAATAGGATCATCTGCATATGTTACAAATGGTATCAAGAATAGAATTAATATAATAATAGATTGGATTTTATTTTTCATTAGTTACTCCATGTATCAATAGTTTCAGACTTTTCATTCTTAAGATATATTATCTCATCTGAGTCATTAATCGTAACCGTCAAAAGAACTGCATCTACCATAGAGTGATGCAAAGTGCCATATTTTCCTGTAGAGAGAATAATTGTATGGA
>Ga0256830_1000021_pt1 | contig 142077 bp, 122 predicted proteins | sample 128326metaG_FD_190537 | JGI IMG/M metagenome (GOLD analysis project Ga0256830, IMG submission 190537) | Hydrothermal vent microbial communities from Lau Basin, Pacific Ocean - 128-326 | ecosystem: Environmental > Aquatic > Marine > Hydrothermal vents | place: Pacific Ocean: Lau Basin...
CAATGGTGGCATTGGTGAAATTTGCACCTTCTAGTTGTGCACGAGAAAAGCTTGCTGCACTAATATAGCTCGCGGTAAAATCAACTCTATTGAGATTTGCATCGTCGAAATTCACTGCAGTGATAAGCACTTCCGACAAATTTAGCCCACTGAGATCAGCGCCACTAAAATTCAGATTTTCAAGCATCGGAGGATCTAGAGTCTCGCCTCTTTTTAACGCCGCTAGTATTTCTTGTTCTTTTTTTCCAGTCATATTTTTAGCCACATTCTATTTTCATGCTAACTTAGTCTGGTCTAAAATCGTTTTTTTTAATATGACACCTGTCAACTCTGCTTCGAGAAACTCAACCTCATAACAATTACTCCCCGACAAATCTGCTGCAACTAATTTGGCTTGCTCGAAGCTAGATCGGAAATAATTACCCATCGTCAAGTTTGCACTAACTAGCTTAGCTTGAGCGAATAAACTATTTTTTGCATTTACCGCATACATGGTTGCTTTAGACAAATCCGCACCCACAAAATTGGCTTTGGCTAATTCAGCATAAGAAAAATCGGACTCTCGCAAATCGGCCCCTTCCCAAATGGAAGCATCCGCTTTTGCTTGTAAAAACTTTCCTCTGAGAAGCGCACAGCCATCTCCTGCCCGCAGACCGGTGATATCGGCATAACTCATATTGATATCTTTTCCGCTACAAGCGCCTAAGCTACTCTTAGCAATATTTGAATACTGAAAATCGGTATGATCCATAACACAGTCTGAGAAATCACTCGAAGGTAATTGTGCATTTGTGAAACTTGCTCGACTAAGATTAGAACCTGTAAAGTTGGCATACTCTCCATGAGCTGACTCAAACTTCGCTTCGTAAAAATCAGCATAACTTAGATCAGCCTCACTGATATCTGCATGAGATAAATTTGCACCTTTAGCATTCACCTGATTCAGGTCTGCTTTGTTGAAATTTGTTTTCTTTAAATTCGCATTAGAAAAATTACACCCCGCTAAATTAGCCCGAGAAAACATCGCTTCAGATAACTCACTATTTGTAAAATTAGCGCAACTCAATATTGCATCGCTGAAATCAGCCTTTTGTAAATCTAAGTTGGACAAATCCATGTCGGTTAAGTCCAAGCTTGCAAGCGACTCTCCGCGTGCGAACTTTTCACAGATCAACTCCCGCGTGTATTCAGTAGTATCTCGACCCATTAGCCTTCATCAAATAGCAAGGCTATTTCCTCATCACTCATACCTTGCTGTTGAAGTTGCTCCTTCATTTTCTCTTGCGATTCTTTCATTTGCTCATCGGCTTGATCTTGCGATAAACCAAGACTCGCCAAAAATGTGGCCACGACAGCAGTAGGATCTTCTGCGGCAAATATATCATCAATAATAGAGGGATCTTGTCCAGCCTTGCGCATCATTTCTCGACTATCCTCAATTGCTGCTTCCATTTCTTTTTCATGCCTATCATCCGATTCTTCAGATTTTTGCTGTTCAGTAGCAGGAGCCTCTTGCTCAACCGGCATTGATTTCTCGACACCTACGCTCGTAATGACAACCGGAAATGCAAGCGCCTGATAATTTTCAAAATGATCATCTTTAGCTAACGACTCACCCTCCATATCCTCTTTGGCTAAATAGACATGTGAGAACTCTTCGTAGTTTGGTGTTTGAATTTCCGTAATGCCACGCCATACGAGAACTAATTGCTCCTTATCCATATCTATCCATAACGTATCCAAGTTCATATCAACTTCTCGGAACTCTTCATCTCCATCGGGTTCATGCAAAAAACATCGGGGTTTAACATTAGGTAATTGAGCACGATATTGCGAGATGGATGGATGCAAATTTTTCAGATACAAGGACTCATTGCCCTGGAGATAGCCATCATATTGCATGCCTTCAGGTGCGGCATTAAAATAAGACCAATCAAAATCTTCCGGAAACCAAGGCCAGCGTTTTTCTAAATAATCACCCTTATAACTTCCCATTTTCGAAGCACGTTGTTCCCAGCCACGGTATATCGGGCCAAACCCCGCAGGCTCTTTTTCGCCAAGCTTAGGATCGATAATATTAGGCAACCACTTAATACCATTTATATCTTTATCGCGTCCCTTACCCATCGGATTTTTTGTATAGCCTTCGCCACCATAAGCATTTTCATAGCTTAGCGGCATAGTAATAAATGGCTCGGCTTCCGATGAGGACTCTCCGAGCAATGAAGGCGTAGCATAACGAGGGCCATGAACTTTTAATGTTTTTTGGGTACCTGCGACTGAGAAGGTAACATCACAAGTACGCAGTGCTTTGGCTTCTGGAGTATGACAACTGCCTTTTAATAATAAATCAGTATTTTCTTTGAAATATGCAAAATCGGAATCGTAAAGCAGTTCCTTTTTAGGATCGTAATCCACAAACTCATCGCCGGTCACCGGCAGAGATTCAGCAATTTCTATTGCTTTATCGCCAGGGTTTAATTGAAACGTTCCCTTCACAATCAATGAGAGGGAATCCTGAGGATGCTCTTTTTTCCCGGCTATCCATGCAATTTGAAAAGCGGTGGTGTTTACGACTTCGATCATTCAATTTTATTTTTCAACTAATAATTAAATTTATTCTAGGCACTAACCAACCGACAATTCTCCTGCTGGCCCAATCTTAATCTTCTTGCCCTTCAACTTTACGCTTTTGGAATCTAATTCTATTCCATTTTTTTTAAGGACAATAAAGTTTTTTCTGCCGTTTTGTATTTGTACATTCTTAGAATCTTGGGCGGAAATTGTTATTTTCCCATCACTTTTTAGTTGTATAAATTGCTTGGCGTGTTTTTCAGAGTCTAATAACACAAAGCCACCATCGGCAGCCTTAGCTTTAATGGAGCCGTTGGCAGTAATTTTTATCTCCGCACCGTCTTTTAAACTATTCGTTAACCTAGTACTGCCATCATTTTTCATATCTAGTTTTGCGGCTTCGGCAGGAAGTATGGCGCCAGTACCTACTATGAGTTCAAGATTTGTTTTTGTGAGTTTAATTTCAGATTCGTGACCGACCGAGCTTTGCATGCCTTTATGAGCGAGTGTAGCAGCTATAATTGCCCCGGCATAAACGCCAGTCGCTGCACCTATGCCTGCTCCTACACCCACTTCTTCATAATTCGGTTCATCACGTGCAGCTGCGGCTATCGCGCCAAATACTGCACCCGTTGCTGCAACTGCCGCACCCACTCCGACTGTTATCGCAGCAGCCTTTGACATAGAACTGGAAACAAAATCGTCGCCACCACTTTTCACATACAACTTTATTTCATCTCGCGCTTTAATTTTCTCACTTTCAGCAACCGATAACTTGTCACCCTCAACATAACTCAGCTCCCAACCCATACCGATACTCACATCAAGCGTTCCTAACTTCACATCAACACTTGGAAAAGGAAGGCCTACCACATCTAATTTTCCACCAATAAACGCACTGGTACTCAGGCCAATCATGCCATCGAATTTAAAACCTGCAAAAAATTCTTCTGAATCTCCCGCAGTATAGGTATCAGTACTTAGATAACCTGCTGTCGATCGACGCCAATCATTACCCACTTTTCGAAAATTATCAAAGGCAAGAAAAGCTGCATCTGCTGTCATCAGGCCACCATCACTGATAATTAAATCATAATTGCCACCATTAATGACTTCCTTTTTTGAGCCTTGAGTCACCGTCACTCGATCACCATCGGTGTAATCCAGCCAACCTGATTTTTCTGGAATACTGATATTCGATATCGTCTCGTTATTAGACTTATTTCCCATGCGCAGATAAGAAAGGGGATTAGTTTGATCAGCATCTTGATAAGGGACATGAATTTGAAAATTTGTATCCGTTTCATGGATATCTTGTCCATACTGCCAATTGGTATTTAATGATAGGGCAGATTGTTGCTGTTGTTCCTCAAGCGATATTGAGGACTGTTTTTCTAATGAACTAACTGGTGCTGTTTTTAGTTTCGCATCAACAACCTCAGCGCTAGCTTGAGAACCCATGCTTGAATTCACCTTTTTAATTTTTTGGTTTTGTTGCTGCCCACTGAGTTCATTCCCGGATTGGCCTTGATCACCACTTACACCACCCGGTGAACCATCATTAAACCCCATCGTGATCCCACTCGCCGTTCTGATCACATTACTCGTTGAATTTTCGGCATTGGTTACACTGGGGTTTAAAGGATTCGGCACCGCCCCCGTAATAATAGGTCTATCTAAATCACCATCAATACACGTCCAAATAACTTCGGTGCCGGGCACTAATGGAAAGCTCATGCCTTGCTGTGATCCACCATAAGGTTGTGCCATACGAATACGTCTTGATGCTTGGCCAGGCCCCGCACCACTGATATCAAAAGGCATTAATACTTTATAACGGCCATATTCATCAATGTCTGCGCGCTTCAGTCCTTCTTGTTCCGAATCAATAACACCATTCATGACACCATAAAGTTTTGGCTTTGGAGTGATTCGAGGAGGACGATATTGCAGTTTAGAAGGGATACAGGAGAATTCATTTTGGTAGTGGGTATTTCCTGATGTAGCCCAAGTCTTAATCTCTTGATCACCGCAGTGTTTCACTCTCGTCAGTAAATAATCCTGATTAAAGTCATCGCGAAAATGGTCAGTTAATGCATATAAATGCCCACAGCTAAAGGCAGCATTATTACTCTTTCCTTCATAACAATTTTGCATGGACTGAAGCTCTTCGGTACGCACGCTCGCAAAATTAACCCCCTCTTCGGGCGTTTTGAAATGCGCACCATATTCTGTAACAAAACCTATACCAAAATCATCAACGATATTATCTGCCTGCATGGTGACGTGCGGCTCACGATAATTAAAATCTTTAAGTAACACTTTATTAGGGATATGCTGACGAATTAGTGAAAACTCATGAACAGCATTTGACTCAAAATTAATATTTCCAACAACATCGCGAAAAGGTACATTTTTACCGCCGGTTACATCGGGAAACTCGATATTGGAATCAGCAATAACTAATTTTTCTTCGCTATCCGAGTGCTCGAAAAAATAAAATATACCTTCATGCTCCATTAAACGAGAAACAAAATTTAAATCAGTCTCTTTATATTGCACTACATATTCTCGTGCTTGATGCTCGTTACTCATTAATACTGAATAATCATTGCTAGTCATCCCTGCCGTCAGAACCGGATGTGACCCCTTATGATCGGTATTCAATAATTCGGCTTCTATAATTTGAGGAACGGTTTTTTTTTGATATATCTGATTTTGTCGACTTTGCGTCAAAGTCCATATTCGAGGAACCAAAATTGCGCGATAGCAATACAAATCATCTGGCAATCTTCCACCTTGTTTGAACATCGCAAGCATGCCTTGAAAATAACGTGTATGCCCATGGGTAGTGAGGCTAAGAAATGCCTGCGACTCAAGCACTGCACTTAAATCGATATTGGGGTCTCGCGATACTAAGTCGATTTCAAAACGAAACAAACGGGATATTTCTTCTTCGCCTGCAAACCGAAGTACCTGAAAGCTATCTTCGGCTAAGACAGTTGATCGAAAACTAAAGTCAATCATCAAATCTCCTCAAATATTTTTGGAAAATAGCCTTGACAGCACACTGTCCAAGAACGGTAGATTTTCTACAACGCTAATTTATAATTTATTAGCTCATTTTTTTCTGCCTGCGCCAGCCAAGCATCTCTTCCTAACGCGCTCCAGCTAGACAGCCCTAAACAACTTCCTGTTATTTGCGCCACGTCGAATATAAGTTCAATCTCATAATCCAAGGGTTGAATTAAATAGAAATCGATTAATTGTTTCAACAAATTCTGCTGAGGTATATTATTGATAAAGTTTTGAAACTCAGCACCAGAAACCGGGCCGATGGTAATTAGAAACTTTCCTGTTCGATCTTCGACATAAGCACCTAGATGCGCCGTTTCACCCAAGCAATGGGAAGACTTTCCTAAAGCTATTTTTTGCCTCTCAGGAATGGTTACTTTGCGCGACACACATGGTTTGATTTCGATGGCTGTTGAATTCAAAAAATGAGATAAAATTGTTTTCAGTCCCAATGCAGACCGAGGCTGTTGCGTATATATTCCCAAATACGGTAATAATTTTGTTCTATCTTCAATCTTTCCCGTAAGATTAGAATCACCTAAACCAAACAAACTAAATAATAAATTCCAATACAAATCATTATCATGTTCAATCGCTTGATGAGAAAACTGATATTTTGACCATGCCGAATAAAGCAAGGGATAAAGATGGTAATGAATAATATCTAAAAATTCTCGACTCGCATGTTCTTCTTCCCATTGCTGATCAAGCAGTTCTTCTGTATAAAAAGACGGTAACGGTGAAGAAACACCATACAAACCCATAAATGTAGTCAATATTTCATACTGATTGTCCACTTCATTTTTACTAATTTCAGTAATATCAGCATGCGCATAATCCAGGTTTAAATCGGGTCTCACTTTTATGGATGGAGCATTATGCCCCGCTTTTTTCGATTGATTTTGCAATCGCGACAATAAACGCATTGCCTGGAAAAAATCATATTCTTCCGCATTGTCGAGTAAATCATATTCTATGTGTGCATCTATAGTAATGGTCGATCACCCATGCTGGCTTCCCAGTTGAACCTTGCACCACTATTAGGTTCAATCAAGCTCAGCGTTGTATAGGAGTTAATACTCGCATAGCTCGCAAAAAACCGATTTAACACCGTACCAAATAAATAATAATCTCCTTCACTCGCAAAATTTTCTCGAAGTGCTGCAATTTCAATACATTGTCCACGCATAATCTGCCCCTTAACGAGGCAATCTTCGGTGCCAACGGCAACACTTGAAATACTATCGACTCTTTTTTGATTAGCCGTCTCATTGAGCTTATTCCCCAAACCTGGAAATATATATAAACCTAATAAGGCCTTTAGGTTTTCTGCATTGGCGATGGATAAATAATTAAGTGATAAATGCGATAATAGCCGCCATAACACAGCGCCACCCGAAGGTGCCGGTTGAAAATCAGAGGGCGGTGTAATATTTTTAAATTCGACCAGCTCTGATGTACTACTCGTCGGTTTATTAATATCACCAGGCCGGAGTTTGCTGGGGCTATTACCGTTAGTACATGTCAGCTTCATCGACATAGTCGCTTTTTCTGGAATCCGATACCCTGCGGGATAACTTATAGATATAAACGATTCGACTTGTCCTTCTACATCTCCTTGTCGGTGCGACATTTCATAACTAGGCACATTACTCATGCTCGAACCTGACAAGCCACCCGCTAAACCAATAGGTGCATAGTCTACACGTTTTGCTACACCACGACTTTGCCCTTGCACTTGGTTTACCGAATATACCTGAATATTACTATTCTGCGCGCCGCGTGGACGTATACGCTTCTCGGTACTTTTTTGATCAAGTAATAATGGCTCTGAATCCGCTTCGAACAAATTAATAGCAGGTGTTGCGTGCAAAATAAAACGTTCTATATTCATTCGAGGTAGATTAATGTCACCGGGCAACACATCAAATCGTAAGCTCAGTCGTTGTGAACCCGGACGAGTTAGCCATTTTTTAAACCCAGATAATTCGAGAAATAAAAATTTTTCTTTGAGCAAGTAGTACTCTTGCAGCAATCGATAGGCAGGAAAAGCATTTTTTGGATAAGGTATCAAACCTTGCTCCTCTGCAATCCCCATTGGTTGCAAAGCGGAACGCGGAAAATTAAAAAGTGTTTCTTTTTTTTCGTCAATAATAGATATCGACTGCAGTTTATCTTGCAATAACAAGTATAGATCAGAGGCCCCCGGAAAATCGCCACCAATAAAAAAACGTAGTTTGTCAGCATCCCATTCATTAACACTCATTTTCTGGAAATCAATATCAACCATGATTGACTTCTTGCCACCGCTAGCGTCTTCAACACCCGCTTGACTGACTTTCATCGGATACATATCAACGTCATAACACGTTCGAAATCGACAACTGCTGCCCTCGACTTCTTTCGAGTCAATAAAAATACCTGCATTCATTGTGATTTTATTTTGCAAAATATTTTTTGGAGAGAATTGCATAATTGTGGCAGCGGGCAAAGGACGCAAAAAATGAGGAAAAATAATTTGCATAAGACTTTGCGCAAGCTCAGGAAAATCATCATCCAATTTCTGCCGAATACTCCCGGTTAGAAATGCCACTCCTTCTAATATTCGTTCCACATCTGGATCAGGACTCGCCCCGCTGAGATGCGGCGCTAGCGATGGATTTGCTTTCGCAAAGTCGGTCGCTAATTCACGTAAACTATATAACTCATTTTGATAATATTCAGTACTCATAAGCTAGGCCTTGATTTGAACATCCACACTACCATTTCCCTGTAGCGCAACATTAAACTGAACAGGAATATCTTGTAAATTAAAAACCAATATACTCTTAATAACAAAACGCAATAAACCATGCGTATCTTCCCTTGGCACGGCTGCTACGTTTATTTTTTTCAACCTTGGCTCAAATTTTTGGGTAATTTCCCGAAATACAAAAGCAATTTTTTCTATTTCAGGAGGAGTGAAGCCATTCATTAGGCTGGTAAAATTAGGTAAGCCAAACTTATCATCACACAATACAGTGCCACGCTGAGTATTATAGAGCTTTGTTAAATCCTCTAATAGGGTTTGCGTAAACACAGCAACATCATGTTCAGCAGCACTTTCCTCACCTTGTGCCCAGAGTGTTATTCGCTTTAATAAACGTTCTTTAGACATGATTATACGCCATCTTCACCCCATGTATCCTCATATTCAATGCCATCAGGTTCCCAAGTCCACAGAATTTTTTCGTAAATAATGCTTACATCTTCCATATGACGAAAACCTGCGTTACTTTTATCTAATACATTTGGCACCCATGGACGAACTCGGCTAATTAATGCATTTCCCATTAATACGCTGAAATAAAGCTCTGCTTCTCCTGCGCCATCAAGCCGATACCAATCAAGCTTGACGCTGTTTAGTTTTTCACCCGTACACAATGCCTGATATAACATGGGTGAGCTTTTATCAATCTCTTTTACAATCACCATAGGTCGATGGACACGTCGGCCCGAAACCACGCCTCGACTATCCGTAGGAATTTCCACAATGTGATCCCATGATTGAACAGCAATAGTGCCTTCTCGGCCTACGATTTCACATGAGCCTTCTATAGCGCCTTGCTCCGAGCCTTCTATGGTAAGATTTCCTGGCGTAGCCATGATGCCGCCCTCCTAAATTAAATAATAAATTCTGCTGTTAAACTCTACGGTAAGCAATATTATAATGGTAACTTTAAACTCAGCATGTGAATCAAATTACCAGCAACACGCTATAATATACGCTATAGAAAATAGGATAATACCCAGAGCGGCATTAATTTAATTCTTATCTAATTTTCCGGTTTCCGAAAGCGTAAACGTAGCGCCCATATATTTTATATGGGGCGTAATTTTCAAATGGATCAGAAACCATCCCGCCTTTCCTGCGACTTCTTCCACGCTAAATATAGCGTTTCGTAGGGGTCTTCTTCCTCTAACCCCTGGCGCAGGACTGTCCATATCCGACACATACTGTTTCAGCCAATTATTAATTTCTTTATTTATTTCCTGCTTGGTTTTCCACGAACCAATATGTTCTCTTTGCATCATCTTTATATAGTGCGAAACTCTGGAGACCATAAACAAATATGAAATTTGCCCGCCTAATTGATGATTTAATGCCTGGATTTTTCCCTCAGCGGAATCAGCAAATTTTTTTGCTAACAAACTTGAGTTTGCCGTGTAAAAAGCGGCGCAATCATCACCTTTGTGAACACTAAGAGGAATAAAACCATGGGCTGCTAACTCCGCATCTCTACGATCAGGTATTAAGACCTGGGTAGGTATTTTTCCGACTTTAGCCGACTGAGAAGAATGGTCTCCCAAATGCAAGCCTGCAACCTGGCCATCAGGTTTCCCGGTAATATTTAAACACCAACGATATTTAGCAAAGCTGTCTACCAATCGTGTAGCAAACGCAAAACAGCTGTTTCCCCACAATCCTTTTTGCTCAGTTTTTGCAAAAGACTCTTTATACGGAAACCAGACATTGGCCTTATTCGAATCGTCATAAGCCTGCCTTAGGATAAAACCCGGCAAAGTAAGCGCTAGATACCGGGCATCCTCTGACTCTCGAAATGACATCCATTTAATAAATTTTGGTTGTTGAAAATTTGCCGCCAAATTTCGTACACGAGTCAATTGAGAGAAATTGTCGATATCAAAAAATTCAGAACCCGCAGCGGTGATAAACGGCGCATGAGACATACTCGCAACACTTGATATTTTCTGCAGTAATGATACATCGGGAGAAGACGGGCCAAAGATGTAGTTTCCAAGCATACAACTATAAGGCCGCCCCCCAAATTGCCCAAACTCGGAGGCATAAACGGTTTGATAGAGATTGGACAGGATCGCCTCTGGAACATCCTCAAAATCATCTATTAATGCTTGTTTACTCACATTGAGTATTTCGATAATTATATTTTCTCTAAAATCTATTCGCTGAACCAAAAAATTCAACGATTTCCAAGCAGATTCTAACGCGCGCATTTTTGAATGATGTAGAATTTCATCCATCTGTTTTGATAAGCGTTCATCAATATCAGAGATCAAAAAATTTAATGTATCTGGCTGCAGCGTTTTTATTAAACGATCACTTTCATAAATAACATCCAATGATTTTAGCAATTCACGAATCTGCTTTTCACTCCCTAAGGATTCCAGTAAAGCGCTTAGCTCATCATCTTTGAACCCACCTTCAAATCTGCTTAAAGCCTCTCGAAAATCCTTTAATCGACCCAGTATATCAACATGATCCGCGATGCGCGCCGGGGAGAAGTCTTCCAGACTTCGTATGGGTATTTCAATCTTAAATGTTTCTTCTGCGTTACCAGAAATACGATCCGCCACAGATAAAACCAGCCTAATATCAAAACCCTCGAGCACGGCCTCTATGGTTTCATTAGTAACTACAACGGGTTTCTGATTTTCAAAATATTCCGATTTTTCATCGAGTGAAAAATCTCCGATCACCAAAATTCGAAATGGCAACTCAACATCTAGGTCACCACTGGGCCCAGATGAGCGATAAACCATATTAACGCGTTCAACAAACTGTTGCCCTGCCTCAGCCAAAACTATTCCTTTTCATTTTTTTCTTCAACTCTTGCGAATCGGGCCAACACATTGCGACCTTATCGGGTGGATTTAGCGGTGCATTTGTTAACAAACGCACAACGGGTTTATGTCCACTAAACTTATAATTCACATCAATTGTTTCAACACCTTCATTTTTTAGTTTTTCCCTTTCAGAAGCTGAGAAATCTTTCGCTGAAAAAACTCGCCGACCATCATGAAAATCTTTTAAAAATTCGCTAAAACCAAATCGATTTTTTTCAGAACCATAATCTTTTCGTAGCCGAATATGGCCGATATCGATTTGCAATGACGCACTATCACAATTCTCCAGCGACCATTTGAAATCTTTTGATACCGTATAATTATAATTTGCGAGCTCTTGCACTCCATCCGCACAATGCAAGGTTAAAAAAGTGGCCGAAGGTGATATTTGAGCGGTAGGAGGATTTGCGCCTGTCGGTAAAGCCTTAATGCTAACCGTAAACTCATTTCCAACCGTCTTTCTACCGAGGGAAGCTTTATTAATAAAATTTAAAAAATTCTTATTCCAGGTTATTGACCGTTGTTTAACTCTTGTAGGCAAGTAACCTTTATTACTGCGTTTTCTTAGATAAGGCTTGGCAGGCCCATCAATATAACGCCATACTAAACCAGCTTCATCGCCAATAAGCGTGGTACCGAGCTTGGCATCCGTCACCCCTTCGATCTCAGCCAACACGGTAGTATCCCATTGATCCTGTAAATAACAACCTGTGTCTTTTTCCATATAATCATGAAAAACTCTAAGCGGCCCCTTATATAAATTCCAAAACAATCGTGTACCTGGCGGCCGACTTGCGTCTATTAATTTTTGCACATTACTCACAGATTTGAATGCTATCGCTGCAGCCCCATCGCCCGCACCTGGATCATAAGGAGGTGTAAAAAATGTTGCCAAGGTCGCATTCGACTGCTCAAGTGACTCGATATTAAACGCAGTATCATTTATTCCTTTTTTGTAAGCATCAAGTTCCTTGGCCGCTATTTCAACTAAACCACTAATATCTTTGCTACCCATTTTTTTCTTCGCTTTTAAACCTTTTTTCCCAGCACTCGCAACCAACTTACCGGCCTTACCTGTTTTGCCGACAACCTTGAGCACTTTTTTCATTAATTTTGAACTATCTCCACCTTCCTTTTTAGCGAAGCTCTGCATTTCCTTGAAATAGGCTACTAATTTATACGCAGGAAAATACTCAAGCGGTTCAATCGGCTTCAATTGCTCTTCCATCCGCTCCAATAATCGGAAATAAGGATTATCCGGCGTGGCTAATTGCTCAACTGCAAAAACCCATTCTTTTCTATCTCGTAATTGCCCCATACCCTCATCAAAACGCTCGGCAAATTCAACCCAGGCTTTTACATACTCTATACGATAGTATTTTTCAAACTCGGTTTTAATTTCACCAAGCCTGCTTTTTCTAGCGTCCAATGCATGTCCAGCGCTGTCATCGCCTGCCTGTGAACCTGTCTTTTTATCATCAGCTTCAGCAAGCTCGGCTAAAAAAGAGTTTATAAAATTTCTACCCTCCAGCGTATAAGCCGACGAAATCATCGGCCCATCAGCCAGCGAAATAGTACCCGACCAAAAATCATCAATCCGAACGGGTTGATTACCCTGCGCATTTGCCCACTCTATCACCCAACTATAATCGCCTTCATTACGTTCAATGAGTCGCACGAGATGTGCTTGCAAAGTATTCTTTTCTTCTTTCAGAAAATTTGAAGACTGACTCCAGACTAAATATGAAATATATAACTGATTAAACATCTCGGCTACATCACTGGTGATATCATCATCCATAACAAAGATATATTCTTCAGAGACTTTAGGTTTATTATCAATCCCGTCAATTTTTTCAAGATCCATGGCAGTTTTCAGCAGATTAATTCGACGGATCAAACCACCCACTAATTTACTGGTACCTTCGCCCTTCATATTCGCTACTCTGTTTTTAAGCGGTGAGTCTAAATGCTCTAATATAGTGTCTCTAAAAACTTCATTATATTTTTTCACTAATTCGGATAATTGCTCTGACTCGCCAAATTTACCCTGCCATGGGATCACCCATCCGGCTTGCGCCTGTTGCAACTCCTTAATCATTTTATGTAGCAGATTTAATGTTTTAAATTGTTCATTGATATCTCGTTGATTCAAATTAAAGCCGACACTCGAATGAGTGGTCTTCGGCAACTGCCTTAATTCGCTGATAGTCATGACGTCTGATATAGCAGCGGCACTATTAGAATTACTGATCTCTTTTAACTCGACGAGATCTTTAGTAACCCTATCTGTTAATTCGTTTAGCTCTGCCAGATCATTAGTAAATGCCGTTGTTAGGGCGGCTAAAGCAAACAAAGTAATACCTCCCCCCAAACTTAATGCAAGCGTGCGAAATGCTCTGCGCAATCTCTCGCTACTCGGCAATGTTTCCAATAAGCCTCTATCTGTAGGCAATATTTTGGTATATATATCGTGTAAAAAAATACCGTTATCGGATAATTGTGCGGGATTCTCTGGATCAATCGCTTGCTGGCTAGTACTGAAATATACCCCGCGAAAAATGGGTGCATCTTGATAGGGGTTTTCCTTCAACGCGCCGTTGATAAAATGATGCATGCCTACACGTAATTTTTCCATATTACGCGGCAACGTTAATAGTGCATCATCGCGTATATGACTACGTTCCAACATGAGTAGTCGCAATTCTTTTATTCTATCTAAGACAGAATCTAGCGATTCATCTAGAACATGATCCACTGAACCTTCTTGATCATCAGGTACTAAATACCCCATACCTTGGGCAAGTGCTTTTTCGGGTAAATATTGACACCACGCGGCAAAACCTTCAACCAAGTCGCATTTTGTCACCATCATGTAAACGGGAACATGAATCTCAAGTTTTTCCATCAACTCATGAATGCTGGCTCTTACTTTACGGCCTTCATCGAGCAACTGCTCTTCAGAGTTGCCCAGCAATCTATCCGCCGCAATAACCAACACCAGACCGTTTACAGGTTCTTTTTGCTTGTGTTTGGATAACATTCCAAGTAACGCAGTCCATTCCTTCCTATCTCGTTGTCGCTCATCAGGTACTGCGTAACGACCTGCGGTATCAATAACAATAGCTTGCTCGTACAACCACCAATCAAGATTAAGTGTTGAGCCTTTATCATGATCTGGCAAATTAATCTCAGGAGAGAGCAGTTTTGCATTTCTTAACGAGCTACTTTTACCAGATCTTGGTTTTCCAATAACCATAAACCATGGCAGTACATAAAGTGGATCGCCGCGAAGTTTCAGATGAGACCTTTTTAAAGCGCCGATTACTTGTTTCCAGCTTTGACGCATCTCGCGCAGCAATTCCTGAGGCGTCATCACATCGCTAATGTCTCTATCAGCTTCTTCTTCCTGCAAAATTCGTTTAACTTGTGCTTTTGCGCGATAGCGAATAATCAACTTTCGAATGACTACGATGGTCAACCAAAGCCCAAATATAATAGCGATAACGACTGCTGCTTCTTCAAGCGGCCGCTCTAGAAAAATATAGGTGCCAATAACAGCCCCAGACACCAAAGCTATAATGAATATATAGAGAAGAATTTTAAAAAACGTTTTCATAATACCCGTTTATCTATTAAATAATTACCCAACGAGACTGGCGATTTTATTCAGTGCGTTTTCAATCATAAAGTGATAAGCAATTGCAACCACAAAAATAATCGAAATAGGAATCCCAATAACCCAAGGTAGGATATTCACTCGTGGCTTAAACGATCCCTTACCCGATAATGAGTGGCTTCCATAAGCTTGCGGAAACAACACAGCAGAATCTATATCTCGTTGACCCTCGCCAGGCAATAACAAACTCAGATTAAATCCCTTTATTTCCTCTAAATCTTTTCTTTGGTCATTAGAAAAATACTTGCCTTTAAAACCCAAACCAAGACACAAGGAAAAAACTTCTCGCGCATATTGGTCAGGCCCATTTTTATTCAAAGTATTTAGCTTGTCATAAAACTCAGAACCCATATTCGTTGTATTATAATATTTTCGCTGTAGTGAATGTCGTTGCCACTTAGACTTATTAATCCATTTTGAACACAATATTAATTCATCAATAAATCCTACGACCGCAAATCGCGCAGAATCTATAGTCGAGGCTTGAAATTCGTCTTTTTCTGCCGCAGCAACGGCTTCTTCTAATAAATATTCGATTTTATTTCGAACCGTTTCATAGTCAATTTCTTCCGCATCAAACCGCGACACCGCTTGGCGTGCATACAATATTAGGTCGGTAAAATGATCGATCAGCCGCACGCTTTACCTCCTGACGATAACCAGCTCAATGACAATATCTTCCGGTGCTTCTTCCCACAATAAGGCGATGTCGCGTGTTCGTTCGACAGACGCCCATTGCTCATCATGAATATCTAATCGAATATAAAAAGCATCGGGTCTTCGCGGTAGTTCCGTTGGTGGCGTAGAAATAAAAATAAGCCCAACACCCGGCAAGGAACGTTCAGCTAATACCTCCACCGTATCACGTGATGCCAACTTGCCAGTTGTTAATAATGACTGCTGGCATTCTTGAACATCTTGCTTCGTAGTTAACACTAAATAGAAATCCAGCCGTTCTTTGAAAAAATCAGGCGGCACAGATGCGGCAAAACAAATACCATCAAATGGCATTTCGACTAATAAACGTGGCCCAATAGAAATTTGGTTTAACATCTGTGTAATCAAATATTGTGCAGCACTAAAACATGCTCCCAATTGATTATGATCATACACGGGCAAAAGCCGTTCGCCGGATTTTGACTCGCCAAGCATGTTCGCAAAATCGGTAAATGTACTGATTTCGCCAATCATTTCTCTTAAAAACCCATAAAGCTCCCAAGGATGAACAACGCCCTTTTCTGTTAAATGAAACAATTTAGGTATAAATCGACTTAAAGTCCGCAACGCCAAGCGATAACGCATCAATGTTGCGTCGTATTGAGTTGAGTTTTGATTTTGATTTTCATATGAAGAAAGCTGAAGCGCCCGGCCAGTCAGCTCGTCCCGAATTTCTTTGATAATCGCCATCAAGCCCGGCGCAGCTTCTAAGGTTAGTGCAGGAGGATTGAAATCAGGCGCATATTGAATCATGCTTCCATCCATAACAACTTGTGCAATCGGGATTAGCTGATATTCATTCAAATCGTCTTTTTCAGTTTCCCAGAATATTTTTAACACATGGGTCAAACGCTTCACGCTCGCTACCGGGCCATCTGCATAGCCATCTTTCACTTCATCCGGCGTTGAGCGCGTAACATAACGGGTTTTCACCACAGATGCTTCGCCCATATCATTAATTTCGGTCACATTATTATCAAAGGCTGAAGATTTTCGGAGACCTAGATAAATCGTAAACGGCTTATCAACCTCTAGCCATGATTCCGCAAATGAACGCGACTGTAAAACCGCATTTTCGGGCAAATTAACATAGGTTCCGTCAGGGAAAATGAACTCTCCGCTTTCAACTTCGCATTGACGATGCTCTAACGCAGTAGTGACTAATTTTAAATTGCTCGTTCCCCAAAAATAAGGCTGGGAGAATCGTTGATAAGTTGACAGCAATGACTGATGAAACTGATCCGTTAACTGAAAATGTTGTGGCTGTAAAAATAATCCTTGATGCCAAAAAACAGGTTTTAAGTCCGACACATGTCACCTCACACGACAGATCTGATTTATTCTAAATGCTTAAAAACTTATAACGAATTGAAAATTGAAAATAATTAACTTGAATCGTCATGAGAAAGTGGGAAAACTTCTTTCATTTGCTTAGTCCCATCTCGACCTAGAAACACTTCAATATTTAGCTTATCAGGTAATGCCTTAGCCTCATTGGCGATAAGCTTCATTGAAACTAATAATTTTTCTACAATACCGCGCTTGGTCGCCTTAACTGGAATTTTGAATAGATATTTATCATGATTCACATTTAACTCATAATACCCAACAATCAATCCAACATGCTCTGCTTTTTGGGCACGATTAAATACCTCTACACGAAGCTCACCCGGTTGAACTGTAATTCTTCTAAAATCAGCCACGGTATCATCGATCTTGCCCTTATTAAGTAATTCGATGGCTCCATCACGTGTTCCGGTTAAACCAATAAATGTATTGGGATCACTGAGCTGAAATACGCCAATAGATAAAGCATGAGGCCGACCATTGACGACATTTACATCGGATGGCGCATCAATTTTTATGCTGATTGCTCGGTCTTCGTAAACCCAGTCTTCTGGATTAATTTTTAAATCTGGATTAGAAGCACAGCCTGCCAACAAAAAACCGAGGCAGGCAATGATAACAATCAAACGCAAAGACTTGCTTTCTCCTAATGAGGCTGTTGCATGATATGTATTTTTCGACCCAGCAGCGTTCACCCTCGAAGAATACTGAGAAAAACTATTTTTTGTGAAACGGTCTCTTGATAACAGATAAAACATTATTTAATTGAATCACTTAGCAGGTAAAAAACCTATGACCTAACAACAATAAAAAACTGAGCCACTTACACAGAGCCGCTCAGCTTTGTTGACTTATGACTATTCGCCGCTACCAATGCGCCAATCATCACTTCCTTCAGTACCCGCCACCTCATGAATCCAATTAATGGTGCTGTAACTAAAAGATATTTTTTCTAAATGGGTAAAATGGGCCTGCGCTGGATCTTGGCAATTTGGCATAATTGCCTTGATATCGGTGATAACTGCACCTTCAATCTCATGCGTAAAATAGTGCTCTTGATTGCCTTCGGCAGAGGTGCGATACCATTCGATACGACAAGTTAATGCTTCACCCGTTACCATTGCTTGATATAACAAAGGTGATGCCTTGTCAAAGACCTTGGTCACGCTTAATGGTTGATGAACACGACGCCCTGAAGGCTGTCCAGACTGCGAGTCTCTTGGAATAATTAATGAATGCTCGAAAGCTTGCACCATAAACTGTTCATCATGTCCTTCTTGATAGGTACTACCTACACTTTCTTCAGACAGAGAACCTTCAGTAATCATACCTTGAGTAACACCTTCGACTGACATATAAGCGGGGATTGGCATTTTAAATCTCCTTAAAAATTATTACATTTGGAATAGTTAGTTTACAGTTATTATATTAGCGCTGAATCAAGATGATGCATGTGAGTAGAATCACATGAAATCAACTTAATTTATTTCTTTTTTATGCAAAAGTAGTCACAAAACTCCCATCCTCAGCAACCGACAAACAGAGCTTGGAATACTCTGAGTCTTCACCGATATTCTGTAATACCTCCGTAGACATCTGAGGCAACAAACTTCCATTAACGATATGATCAATATTACGCGCCCCTGACTCCACATCAGTACAACGACGGGTAACTGCCTCAATCACTGCATCATCATAGACAAAATCAAGCTTTTGATTTTGCTTTAAACGCTTACCCACTTTAGCAAGCTTAATCCTAACAATCCCAGCAAGCACCTCACCTTTCAGTGGGTAATAAGGCACTATTTTCATGCGCGCCAATAGAGCGGGCTTAAAATGCGCCTGTAACGCAGGGCGTATAGCTTCCGTCACTTCTTCAATCGGAGGCATAACATCTTCAGAGCACATTTCCATAATAATATCTGATGCGAGGTTAGAGGTCAGAAATATAATGGTATTCTTAAAATCAATTTGTCGGCCTTCGCCATCTGACAAACTGCCTTTATCAAATACTTGATAAAACAAATTCATCACTTCAAGGTCTGCTTTTTCAACCTCATCCAGCAATACGACGGAATAAGGTCGTTGCCGAACGGCTTCACTCAATACACCGCCTTCGCCGTACCCCACATATCCTGCGGGCGAACCAACGAGTCGCGAAACCGTGTGCTTCTCTTGGTATTCGGACATGTTAATGGTCGTCATGAAACGATCACCTCCATAAAGCAGGTTCGCCACACCTAAGGCTGTTTCTGTTTTTCCCGTACCACTAGGCCCCACAAAAAGAAAAATCCCCAGCGGTTGATCCGGGTTATTCAAACCCGCTTTCGCCGTTCGAATGCCATCATCAATCACATCTACCGCATGATCTTGTCCCTTGACCCAAGATTTCATATCTTGGTTAAATTTCAGCAAGGCAGCCGCTTCATCCTTAACAATATTTCCCAATGGAACCCCGGTCCAGTCGGAGATAACTTTACCCACGACATCTGCCGTTACTTCATAAGAGACAAAGCCCTTGTCACCTTGCAATGCTTCAAGTGCGGAAATCGCATCGACAAGCTGAGGCTTTAAGGTTTTGAGCTTATCCTTTTCTTCATTTTTTTCAGCCTCATCCACTGCGCTACGCAATTCTATGAGCTTATCCACCGAGGCTTGCTCTTTTTCCCAGGTGTCGACATAGCTTGCATGATCGGTTTTAGACTGATCAATAGCAGCGGATACCTCATTCAAACGCTCCGTATTTTTTGAACGACCCGAATCAACATCTCTGGAAATTGCTTTTTGCTCACGTTCCAACATTGCAATGCGACGCTCTAAGTCATCAATAACAGCTGGCTTAGTCGTTAAGCTGATTTTGACCCGCGCACAAGCGGTATCTAACACATCCACTGCTTTGTCCGGTAATTGCCTGCCCGTAATGTAACGCGCCGATAATCGAGCTGCCGCAACAATCGCTTCATCACGCACATAGACACTATGCGCTTTTTCATACACCTCCCGAATACCGCGCAAGATAACAATAGCATCGTCCGCCGAAGGCTCATCAAGTTTAACTAATTGAAATCGCCGGGCAAGCGCCGGGTCTTTTTCGAAATATTTTTTATATTCAGACCACGTCGTCGCAGCAACCGTACGTAATTCACCACGTGCTAAAGCAGGTTTTAGTAAATTTGCAGCATCACCTGTTCCCGCCACCCCACCAGCACCAATCAAAGTATGCGCCTCATCAATAAAAAGGATAATCGGTGTTTCCGACGATTTAATTTCATTAATCACTGCGTTAAGGCGGTTTTCAAATTCGCCTTTAACACTTGCACCCGCTTGCAACAGGCCTAAATCAAGCCCTACAATTTCAACATCCTTAATCAATTCAGGCACATCGCCTTCTGCCACTTTAAGCGCCAAGCCTTCTACCACAGCAGTTTTTCCAACACCGGCCTCACCGACTGCAATCGGGTTATTCTTACGTCGTCGACCCAAGATATCAATCATTTGGCGAATCTCTCGGTCACGACCAAATACTGGATCTATTTTTCCCTGACGTGCGTTTTCAGTAAAATTAGTAGTGAACTTCTCTAGCGCACTATCCCCTTTCGGCCCCGCAGAAGCAGGATCGCCAGGCGCAGAAGCAGCCATACCAATGGGGCGCGCATCTTCTTCTGACACCTGCACTAAATCATCAAATTGCTTTAATACATCTGCCGCATTCAGGCGCTCAATGCCTTCCAGGTAATTTGTTCCATAACGCAAGGGATTATCCACCATCTCTGCTAACAAAATTCCGGAACGAATTTGACTTAGATTTAATTCCAGTGAAGCACCAACCCAGGCGTTTTCAAAAAGATTAAGCAGGGATGCAGAAAAAACAGGTTTACCTGGATTTCCATTTTTAAAAGTTTCAATTTCTTGCTGAATCCCCTTAGCCCAAGATGCAGGATCAATCGCAAAATGTTTTAGCAACAGCGGAATATCGCTTTGCGGGTTATCAAGACACTGAAAAATCAGATGATCCACAGAAATTTCATAATGCGACCGGTTAACACATAAACCCGCCGACGCCTCAAGTGAACGTGTGCAATACGCGTTTAACTTTTGAATAAGACCTTTAATTTCTGTTTTCATAAATCACTAACTCTTATCTAGCTTACCGGCTAGTGACAATGTAAAACTCGCGCCCATGTATTTGAAATGCGGCCGAACTAACATTTCAACACGGTAAAAACCCGGATTTCCGGCGTCATCGGTCACGATAATTTTTGCTTCACGCAGCGGTCTACGACTTCTCACCTTGGCCGGTGGATTATCTTGGTCCGCAACAAACTGACGAATCCAGGTATTCAACTCTCTATCCAAATCACTACGTGTTTTCCAGCTACCGATATTCTCTCGTTGCAACACTTTAATATAATGCGCAAGTCGATTTATAACAAACAAATAAGGAAGCTCAGTCCCTAGCTTGAAGTTAGTTTCCATTTGCTTGGATTCTTCATCGGTACCAAAAAACTTCGGTTTCTGTGTAGAATTTGCTGAGAAGAATGTTGCGTTATCAGAACCCTTGCGTACCGTAAGCCCTACAAAACCCTGTTCTGCAAGCTCAAACTCTTTGCGATCAGATAACATCACCTCAGTCGGACACATCGCCTTGATCTCACCCTTGTCTTCATATTTATGAATAGGCAAGTCCTCAACAGCACCCCCACTTTGCGGACCAATAACATTTGGACACCAACGAAACTTGGCAAAACTACGGGTTAGATTACTCGCGAATGCATAACTCGAATTTCCCCATAAAAAGTTCTCTTTGGAATCCATTACGTCTTCAGTGTAGTTAAATTCCTTAATGGGGTTTTCTTCACCATAGGGCTGGCGTAATAAAAAGCGAGGCAAGGTTAATGCGATATTTCGCGAATCATCAGACTCCCTAAAAGACTGCCATTTTGCATATTGCGGCCCTTCAAAAACAGATTCCAAGTCTTTCATATTTGGCAAACCTGCAAAACTATCCAAACCAAAAAATTCTGGGCCTGCTGCCGCGATCGTTGGCGCATGCGACATTGCAGACACACTGGAAAGGCTTTGCATTAATGAAATATCAGGTGCTTTAGGGCCAAACGCATAATTTGCAATGATGGCACCATAGGGTTTGCCTCCAAATTGCCCATACTCTGCCGTATAGGCATGCTGGTATAGCCCAGACTTTGTTACATCTGGCGCATCTTCAAAATCTTCACGTAGCTCGCTTTTAGTTGCAGAGATCATTTCGATGCCAATATTTTCACGAAAATCGGTTCGATCAATAACTTGCTTTAAACCCCGCCATGCCGATTCAATTTCTTGAAATTTATCATTATGAATAATGACATCAACTTGCTTGCTAATTTTTCCATCTATTTCAGCAATAAACTGATCAACTAATTTCTGCTCAACTTTTTGACCTTGTTTGGAAGGCTCTAACAAGTTAGAAATAAACGCCTCTACACCTCGTTTTGCGGTTTCATAACCTTCATCATCTGGTTTTAAACGCGTTTCTTGCATAATTTGATCAAGCATTGAAACTTCTGTTGCTTCGGCGACGGCTGCTAAGTTTTCGTTTTGCGTATCTGACATTGATTAAGTCTCCTAAATTCGGACGGATTTAAACCGGCTTGCCCGTCGGCGTTTATTCTACACCTAGCTCTTTCATGATTTTTAATCGAGAAGCATCATTAGTAACAATATTTTGAATCGCCTTACGAAATGAAGGAACATTACCTAATGGCCCCTTCAAGGCTAACAAGGCTTTTCTTAACTCTAATAAACTTTTCAATTCAGGAACTTGATTAGCAATGCTATCCGGTGAAAAATCCTTGATATTATTAAATGCTAAGGATGCGGCTAAATCACCATCCTCCTTATCATCTAATTTGTTTTCCACCGCGATATCAAGCGTCAAATTATAACTTTTCATCACATCATTAAAATTATCTTTATTGATATTTATCGGCGGCCTATCCTCAATCACATTATCATCTTCGCGCCCGGTATAATCCCCAACCATCAAAAGCTTTAAGGGCAATTCTACCTCTTCAGTTTTATCACCAACATGCGATTTATAAACGACATTTATTCGTTCTTTAGGTGCTACCGAACCATCTGAGGACATGATTATTCTCCTTTTATTGACATTGCACTTAACGGATCTAACTCACAAAGATTCGCAAACGCCTTATTTAATTTATTCTGCACTTCTAGGTCTTGCTCTTTTTTATTCACTTCCAGTAACTTTGCATAGCTTTCATAAAGATGTTTTTGAATAGCCGCCGCTAGCTTTGGCTCAAATTCATTGAGCTGATATTGCGTCGCATTTCTTGCCATCATTTCCAATTGAGGTATAGCCACATTAAGCTTCCCGATTTGAATTAAAAATTCTGCCAGCGCAAGCCGCCAATACATTTGCTCGCGCATACCTGCCGAGCTGGCAATACCTGCTTCAAGAATATGAATCCCTTTTTCCACCTTCCCACCCGCCGCCGCAGACTGGGCATCGGCCATACCTACAAGCCAAGACTCCGATTCTTGAATCTCTGATTCAGTAGACGAAGCTCCGTCGCTCAAGACTTCCGTCGTTAACCACATCATTGTTTGCTCATCAGCAAAAGGGGTTCCATCAGCGAACTTTAACTTTATAACCTCAGGTACGCGATTTAGAAAGTGGGCTACCTCACCATTCAACGCATTTTTTGCATCTGCATAGCTTGCTCCCAAAGAACCAAGTGCTAATGACACCATACGGTGCCCATTAAACCAATACGGCGACTTTGCCACGACTTGTTCAAGTTGCGGAATCACTTCGGCAAACTGGCCTTGAGAAAACATTGCTTGCAGCGATTTTCTTTTATCAGGGGCGGGTGCTTGAATAGGTGTAATACCTTCATCTGAACCCGTATTTAGCATCGGTGCTCGCTGGATATTTAACCAGGCAGCCATGCGATTAATCCGATATATCCGCGGATCAACAAGCTTTGTTGACATCCAAAAACCCGTGAGATTGCGAGCGGCTTCTTGAATTTGCTTAAGCACCTTACGTGCATCTGTCTCCGAAGCAAGCTCTCCTGCTAGCGCCATCCCACTCACTGGCGAGGATGGGTTTGAGACGCTACGTTGGCGAGCAGAACTTTGCTGCGATGCCTGCGACACTGGTGATAACGGAGTAGCAGCTTGCGCAAGCGGATCATTTGCAGTAGCGGATACCGACGCTGGCGTGGCTTCCTGTTGCACCGCCTTTGCTTCCGCCACTTTCATCACATGCTCTGCGGCGCGTTTGTATTCTTTTAGCGGTTTATTCAAAGCCGCCAATGATGGCGCACTATCGCCCATTTTATCAAACAACAAGCCATCGACTTCCCGCAACAACGACGCAACACGCAATACATTCTCGGAATCATTACCATTCGGCGGCTTTGCAACAATAGCTTCGCCTGCTTTTTCAGCAAGCCACTCTATCGCCGTGCTTCTTGCTCGCAGTCTTTTTGCCGGTGGAAACAAATGATCCCAATGTGTATCCACCAAGTCTTTAATAATGCCCAAGCCAATAGACAGACCCTCATAGCCGTGATTTTCTAACAGACCGCGACTCAGATAAGACGCCACCAGTAAATCTTTTGATTTTTTTTGGAGGATTGTTTTGGAGAGATCTACAACCGTAGACCAGTTTATAGATTCAGTGGAAAGAGATTCTTGCTTTGCGATCTCTTCATTAAGCTGTTCAAATTCCGGCTCATATCGAGCTGAAGCCCCGCCCGGCGCATCAGCACTAATAGGTACCGTTCCTAATTCATTAAAACCATCTATCATGTTAGTCATCTCATTCGTAATTAAATGATCAATATATGTACTAACGCCCTTGTTTTAGATATCAAAATAGGAAATTCTAAATCTTGAGTTATCGCTTTAAAACGGAATTTTAGGATAGCTCCTCAAAGTATTCCATATCGGTTAAATAATAACTAGTGATAAGTATAGATACCAAAGCAGCAAATCAGCATATCCCAAGAGTTTGTTTTTTGCAATACACTTGCTATCAAACACGTTTACGCTAATACTGGCTAGCATTATTATTCAATAAATGCGTAACACATGTGAACGAACTCACTTTGCTAAATGAAAATTTTACGGCATAGTTACTAGGAAGCCGCTCGAAGAATATACCCGCGACATTTGCGATATAGGTGTTGACCAACCGACTTAGAACAAGCTTGATTGCATACCATTTTCGATCAAACTCGCTCAGGTATTAGCAATGACTTAAAAACCAAGTATTTCTTATGGCGTGCTTCAATTCAGCGAGCTTATGTAAATCACACGACACGAGCCTAACCATGCGACGAAAAAAAAACATGTCTTCAGCGTATAAACTTTGCGGTAAACGGCTATTCATCTCTATTATTATAGGCGGGTTTCCCATAGCGGGTTTCTCAGCATCCCCCGATGCCGCGCTACCCGGCGCACTGGAGCCGCGACTTGAGGAAAAGCCTAAATTCAACAAACGTAAGCAACAGCTCATTCAACCCACACCAGTAGAAGCAATCACTGCAGCGCCAGATGATGATGTACCACGGCTTAAGGTCACAAAATTTGAACTCACAGGCACCACGAACCGACCCAGCCTTGGTATTGACATCGCTGAGCTTAACCACATTATTGAACTCATCCGCAAAGACTCCGAACACGGGTTCACCATTGAAGACCTGCGTCACGTTACTACGACAATAACCACGTATTATCGCTCAAAAGGACTATTTTTAGCACGCGCTTTCGTACCCGAGCAAAGAATAAAAGATGGTATCGTCAAAATTCAAATCCTCGAAAGCAATTTTGAAAGTATCGAAATAGAAGAAAATAAGAGCTATAAAAACCAGCAAATTCTAAAGCCGTTTAACGCATTACTCAATCAGCCAATAGAAAAAGAATCCATTGAAAATGCTTTATTAAAACTGAATGATTACCCTGGCCTGCAAACCAGTAACGTTTTTACACCTGGCAAGCAGCAAGGTGCCGCAATACTTAAGGTGCAAGTAAGAAATGAGCAAAAACTTCGCTCCTCTGTCAATATAGATAATCACGGCAGTGAATTTGCCGGGCGTTATCGCTACCACTTTAATGGTCAGTTAAATAATCCCACCTATAATACGGACAAACTAACATTTAATCTCTTATTTTCAGGTAAACCCGGCGCTACAGGAAATAGCTTATACGGTAATACCAATTATGAATTTCCATTAGTCCCTTTTGATCTGTTTTTCGGCTCAGGGTATAGCCAAAATAAATATAAAATAGGCAACTTTTTATCACGCTTAGATTTTAATGGAAAATCTAAAATTGCAAATATTTATCTTAAAAAATACTTCGTCAGAAAGCGCCACTTTAACCTGCAAACGATTGCTCAATTCGCCCATAAATATTCAGAAGTTATCAGCGGCCAAGCCTCAACGAATCGCGACCGTTTATCAGTATTCAACCTAGGCCTAGTCATTAAAAACACGGATAAACTAGGCAATAATATTCTCAGCCTAACGGCTTATCGCGGCGTTGGCGGATTTTTCGGCGCGATGAATGAATATGACGGCACATCAAGTCGTGCCAATGCAAGCGGATCATTTGGTAAATACCGACTGGACTATTCACGGATACAGCCTTTGTTCCGATTATTTGATAGCGATTTTTTCAATAACCAGTATTTATTAATTCGCAGCCAAGGACTCTATAGTGCAGACCCTTTGGTCTCACTCGAGCAAATGATCGTAGGTGGCCCGAACAGCGTACGCGCTTATCCAGTTGCCCAAGCCTTAATGGATAAAGTTGGTTTTTTCTCACTGGAATGGATCGCTAAATCCTCCGTCATGACCAATGTAAGCTGGTTACAAGCACTGCAATTTTCAACATTTTTTGATTATGCCAAAGGCTATAGAAATCAATCAATTAGAAATGAAGATGGCAGTATTTCATTGACAGGAATAGGATTAGGCATGATGTTAATTAACAACAAAGGTTTTAATGTTAAAACAGAACTTGCAATGCCGATCGGCGATGACTCGCTGTCACCAAAATTTTATTTTAGTTTAAGTTACAACTTTTAGTCTTTCATTATTCGGAAATTTTAAACATTATCCGAGGTACACCCATTGAAATCAGGTAAACCATTGATGACAACATTTAGCCTCAAATCTCACGCTAAACCACATTATATAGCAAGCCTCCTCTACCCACTGGCGGCAAGCTCATTTATCATTGGCGCAGCATCCGTTTATGCCGCTCCCACAGGTGGAGAAGTCACCTCGGGTGAAGCGAGCATTAAGCAATCCGGTAATGTCACGCAAATTACTCAGTCATCAAATACCGCGTCTCTGGACTGGCAAACATTCAACGTCAATGCCGCTGAAAGTGTCAATTTCATCCAACCTTCGGCTGCTGCGGTTGCAATTAATCGCATTTACGACCAAAACGCGAGCCAAATACTCGGCACAATTAATGCTAACGGACGGCTATTTTTACAAAACCCCAATGGTTTTATTTTTGGGAAAAACGCTGTCATCGACGTTAACAGCATTATTGCCACCACTCTCAATATTAACGATCAAGGCAATGGCCGCTACGTATTAGCAGCGGATAAGCATAACAATGGTCAAATTATCAACCGTGGTTTAATCCACGCGGCAACCGGTGGTTCGGTTAGTTTAGTTGCCAACTCCGTAGACAACCAAGGCACCATCATCGCCGATTACGGACATATCAATCTTGCCTCGGGTCGCCAAGCCACGATAGATTTTGATGGCGATGGGCTGATTCGCTTTGCAGTTGATGCTGAAACGATTAATAACGACCAACAAGTAAAAGATGCGATAAAAAACTCAGGCAGCTTACAAGCCAATGGCGGCACCATTGCTTTAACCGCAAAAACAGCCCAGGGCGTATTTGACCAAGCCATTAATAACGAAGGCCTGATCGAAGCCGGACGTATCGCAAACATCGGTGGAGAAATTCATCTCGTCGGTATCGGCGCACCGGTTATTCACAGCGGCGAGATACTCGCAACCGGTAACAACGGCAATGGCGGCTTAGTGCATATTGAATCAGATAATATGACCATAACAACCGGCAATAGCGTGACCGATGTTTCTGCGGAATCCGGCATCGGAGGATTCGTAAAATTTCTGGGCAAACTCGTGGGTCTGCTTGATGATTCTTCAGTCGATGCTGCAGGCGAAACCGGTGGCGGGAAAATCCTAGTAGGCGGTACTTTCCAGGGCAAAGACGCTGTCATTCAAAACGCGGAAAAAACCATCGTCGCAGCAAACGTCAACATTAAAGCCAATGCAAATACCACCGGCAACGGTGGTGAAGTTATTATCTGGTCGGATATTTTTACTCAATACTATGGCAGCATCGAAGCAATGGGGGGTAGCCAATCTGGGAATGGTGGATTTGTCGAAGTTTCGGGCAAGCAAACACTAACCACGATGGGTGCTATCGATACGAGTGCAGCCATGGGTGAGAGTGGGACTATATTGTTTGATCCATTGAATATCAAGATAGTCGCCACTGCAAGCACCAGCGGCTATGATGTATCAGACAACAAAGTCAGCTTTGCTGATGCCGAAGCTACTAATAGTGAGCTTCTCGCTAGCAATCTAGAAACCCTCAGCGGCAAGATCATCCTGCAAGCAACAAATGATATTACTGTAGACAGTGCCGTTGCTTTAGGAAATGCAGCAACCGAATTTAATTTACAAGCAGGAAATAATATTAATGTAAATGCTGCGATTACAACAAACAACACCGCAGGAACAGACATCCATTTAGAAGCAGACTCACCACATTCAACTTCAAACGCGGCAGACGGCGCGGGGAGTATAATATTTGGAGCCGGAGGCTCCATCAACAGCAATGGTGGAAACATCACTTTCATTGCAGCTGATTTTGATTTAGCTAACGCGATCAAAATAGATGCAGGTGGTACAAACAATGGTAATATAAATATTGCTTTATCCCAGCATAATAATGAGTCCGCAAAACTTAGCATTTCCGAATCTGACGACTCGTCGCAGCTTATGCAATCAGAGTTAGTTAAATTCCAAAATGTGAACACATTCACTATCGGCACCGCCACAACAAAAGGAGGGAATGGTGATGGCACCGGCAACGGCCCTAAAGCACCCAATGATTTACAGACACATACGGTTAATATCAAAGGGTCTATAGACCTATCCACTGTTGCCGACACGTTAGATTTCACAACAAATGTTACCCTGGGCAACGCAACTACAATCAAAGTCAACAACATAAAGTTCAACGGCACGACACTGGATGCGGCCAATAATGCTTTATCGATTAATGCAACAGGTGAAATTGATATTAAATCTAATGTGGGTAATTTAGACGACCTGAGTATTCTTCAAGGAACAGCCACCGCAAACACCGTTACGAAAATTAACGCCGTTGACACCTTATCACTCGGCGGAACGGGCAATGTCACCTTACTGGGCGCGTTGGACCGAAGTGATCAAACAGCGACTAATCTTGCAAACACATTAACCGTTCGAAATGCAGCTAATAATGCTGATGCAGATGCTACTTTTGGAAATACCATACTCACCGGTGATGTACGAATTGATGCAAGTAAGATTACTTTTGACGACTCTGATTCAAAAATATTTGATGCATCAAGCTTTGCACTAACGCTTGATGCATCCAGCGGTGCAGCCGACAACGTTAGTATAAATGCTTCAGCAGTAAGCAACTTATCAAACCTTAACTTTGCTCAAGGCAATGCGGACGCAAATACTCGCGCACTGCTCAATAACGTAGCGACACTTACTTTAGGTGAGTCCGATAACACGATTATTCTAGGCGGTGAACTTAACCGCACAGGCACAACTAGCACAACGCTAAACGGACATCTTAACTTAGCTTCAAACACACTCACATCAGGTGGCAACTTTGATACTAACGGAAAAAATATTATAGCGGGTGAACTAACTGTTGCCGATGGTACATTCAATTCTGAATCTACGGCTGGAACATGGGATGTCAATGGCAATGTTTCGGTATCCAGTGGCGCTATTCTAAACGCAACAGCAGGCAACTTTTCCGTAGCAGGCGATTGGACAAACAGTGGAATATTTAACCATAACAGTAGCAGCATTGATTTTGATGGAATAACAGAGCAAACCATCACCAGCGGTGGAAGTGCCTTTAATTCTGCCAGTGCATCAAATAACGTTGCGCTTCAAGATACGACTAGCATCAACACTATACTAACTATAGATAGCGGTAAAACCTTTAGCTTATCGGGTCAAAATTTTACACTTGGTACATTAACAAATAGCGGCACCTTGCAACTGCAAGGCAATGAAACCCTGGCCATCACCACCATGGATACCGATTCCGGCACCGTGAAATATATCGGCACCGGGGGTAATAACACCTTCACCATCCAAGACTTTGGGGCTGCCGACTATAATAATCTCATTATCGACGGCGCGAGTAATGAGACCTTTCAATTGGCCGCCGACTTAAAAGCCACTAATACCTTAAGCATCGCTAATAACGATACGCTCTCCTTAGCTGGAAACGGGCTCGACATTGTCACTTTAGACAATGCCGGCACCTTGCAACTGCAAGGCAATGAAGCCCTGACCATCACCAATATGGACACCGATTCCGGCACCGTGAAATATATCGGCACCGGGGGTAATAACACCTTCACCATCCAAGACTTTGGGGCTACCGATTATAATAATCTCATTATCGACGGCACGAGTAATGAGACCTTTCAATTGGCTGCTGATTTAAAAGCCACAGACACTTTAAGTATCGCTAATAACGATACACTCTCCCTGGCTGGAAACGGGCTTGACATTGTCACTTTAGACAATGCAAGCACTCTGCAGCTGCAGGGCAATGAAGCCCTGACCATCACTAACATGGACACCGATTCCGGCACGGTGAAATATACCGGCACCGGGGGTAATAGCACTTTCATTATAAAAGACTTTGGGGCTACCGATTATTTTAACCTTGAAATTGCGAGCGCGAGTGGTAATGACGCTTTTATACTTGACGATGCACTGGTTATCGGTAACGGTTTAACCATCACTACTGGCACACTTGATACAAAAGCAAGTGAATCAAACTCAATCAATATTGCCGGCAACTGGACAAACAACGGCGGAAGCTTTATCGCCAATAATGGCACCGTCACTTTTGATGGCACTACCGGCACCCAAAATATTACCAGCAGCAACGGTAATTTTTATAATCTCACCGCTTCCGGCGCATCTACCATCAACTTGCTAGATGGCTTAACCGTCGATAACATTCTGTTAAATAGCGCCGGTAACTTTAATGGCAACGCGGTAACGATTAGCAGTAAAGATTTTTCGCTCGCCGGGGGCACGTTTAATAACACTTCTGCTACGATGTTTGTTTCGGGGAATTGGTTAAATACCGGTGGCGTCTTCACGCATAACAACAGCACGGTCAACTTTAATGGCACGAGTGACACTCAAGACATTACCAGCAATAGCAATAATTTTTATAATCTCACGACTTCCGGCGCATCGGCTATCCGCTTGTTCGATGACTTAATCGTCAATAACGTCCTCTCAAATAACACCGGAAATTTCGATACCAACGGAAAAAATATAACCGCTGGCGGTTTAACTATTACCGGCGGTCTCTTCAATTCAACGCCAGCAGCGGGCGCTTGGGATATTAATGGTGACGTTTCGATTGCAAATGGCGCCATCCTAAATGCAACCAGTGGAGCATTTACCGTTAGCGGAAATTGGATTAATAGCGGAACGTTCAACGCGAATAACGGTACCCTCAATTTTGATGGCACTACCGGCACCCAAAACATTACCAGCAACAACGGTAATTTTTATAATCTCACCGCTTCCGGCGCATCTACCATCAACTTGCTGGATGGCTTAACCGTCGATAACATTCTGTTAAATAGCGCCGGTAACTTTAATGGCAACGCGGTGGCGATTAGCAGTAAAGAGTTTTCGCTCTCCGGGGGCACGTTTAATAACACCTCCGCTACGATGCTTGTTTCGGGTAATTGGACAAATAACGGAGGAACATTTAACGCCAACAATGGTGCGGTTATATTTTCTGGAGCATCAAATCAAACAGTTACCGAAACGGGTGTATTTAACACTATAAGCATAGCAAAATCAGCTGGCGATATTAGCTTTGCAAATACATTGATTAGCGAATCTTTAGCGGCAAGCAGCGGAAATTATTCGATTGCATTAAAGGGTGTTGCGAACAAAATCGATGGCAATACGATATTCCTAAATAGCGGCACAGTCACACTCGGCGAAACAACTTTTGCGAATGGTGTGCAACACCTATCAGGAAATACCATTATAAATGGAGGATTATCTTCGAACACGGGAAATTTTATTTTTAAAAGCCTATCCGGTTCCAACATCGCACTAACAGGTAATGTTTTATTAAACCAAGACTTAAACTTATCAAGTAACGGAAATATTTCAATTAACGGCAATCTATTGGCTAATTCAACCAGTTCCTTAGTCATTGATGGCAGCACAAACACTACTTTCACCATTACTGGAGACATCGGAAAAAATATTGATGGGGAAAAGATTTCATCAGTACTCATTAGTGACGATGGCTCTATAGCTGGCGCAAATATTTTGCTCGCCAACATTAACAACATCTATGCTGATAACACTATAAATATAGCCGCAAATACCATCAATATAGATAATATAAGCACTGACATATTTGCAAAAAATGCAATGACTTTATCCGACATTCAGACTAACACGCTTGGTGCTGCATTAAACCTTCAGTCGAATAATATCATCCATAAAAATATTTCAGGCATCAGTAAACTTAAGATAGATACACCAACTTATACCCCAACATCTTCTTCAACGATAACGGTAGAAGAGCTCACATTCGCTAATTCCAGTGGAAATATATTTTTGCAAGAAGCAACAAGCGGCAATAGCAATGACCTTAATATCGGAAACACGCAACTTAAGGTATTTGATGTAACATCAAAATATATTTTTGAATCCACTAACGGTGATGTTTTTTTTACCTACAATGACCCGTTAAACGCTTCAACGTTTGCCAACAAAGTTATAGAAATAAACAATGGTGGAATCCTTAGCTTCGCAGGTGCAGAAAACAAGTTTTTCCGATTAACCGCTAATAGCAATAACATTAATATACTGGATGCTGCCAAAGTCACAACCACAGAATCTATTTTTTTGAATGCAAAAGAGGTGCTCACAATCGCTGGAATACTGGAAACCAAGGGCGCAGACAGCACCCTTTCCTTGACGGGTAACTCAATCGCTTTTGGCTCTGCAGGCAACCTCGCTTCGGCGGTAACCGCAGCGGGAAATCTTGTTTTAGCAACTACTTCCGGTTTCAATCTTAACGGAGACACAACCATTAGCGCAGCGAGTGATATAGATCTTAGTGGAACCGATATTAATCGTGGAATAGCTCAGGCTGCACTCACAGTACAATCAACAGGGGGAAATATCATCCTCGGCAATATCGGGAAAACCACTGCACCCGTACTATCATTAACCATCAATGCAAGCAATGGAATATTAACCTTAAAAGGTGATATCAACACCACGGGCGAAGTCAACTTTTCTGCGGTCACCAATATTGTTGCCGATGGTTCAATAACAATCCGTGCGGACGGTGGACTTGATGTAGCCACAGTGGGAATCAACGGCAACCAAGATAATAGCGGCTCACTTGCTATTTATTCAACGACTGGACCAATCAACTTGAATAGTATCGGTACCACGGAAGCACTGGCATTTTTAAGCATTGGCAGTGACAAATTATTAACCATTACTGGAAACATCACCGTAACTAACACACTTGATTTAAGCGGCACAAAAATAATTAACTTTGTAGGAGACTCAATCATTACTGCCAACAATGCAACTGCGAAAGTCAATTTGGCTGTCGGCACCAGCGTTAATGGCGATGCAGGCCTAACGATAAATAACTCGGGCGAAACTTTCCTAGGTGGAACCATGAACTTCGTGAAGGATTTGAATTTCAGCAATGCAGGTACTCTCAATATCAGCAAAAACCTAACCATGCGTAGCAATGGCATTTTATCGTTTGCCGGAAATATTATTTCATCGGGCACGACTTCATCTATCGATATGAGTGGTCTGAGCAGCATAACATTAGCCAACGATACAGATTTTAATACCTCGGCAAGCAATGCCTCGCTAAACCTTTCAAGCACTGGGATTCAAGGCCCTGGAGCTTTATCCATCAATACGGGCTCGGGAAATTTAACCCTCAGCACTATCGGCGACACGGCCACTTTGAGAAGTTTAACCGTCGCGAGTTCAGGCCTAAGCACCTTAGAAGGTAATATCACCACCGGAAAAACGGGCATTAATTTTTCCAATGCAAGCAATATTCTATTAGGCAACGATATTACCCTAGCGACCCGTGATAATGGCATAATCACAATGGATGGTGGCGCAGTTAATGGTACGTTTAGCTTGACACTAAACACACCAGGTAACGGGACGGTTACTATTAACAGCATGGGTCAGGAAACGAATAATGCGCTGTCTTCTTTGACCGTTATCAACTCCGGCGAAACTTTTTTCAATAACGCAAACATTATGGCAGTTGGTGAGAACAGCATTAACTTATCTCAAGCCCCACAAGTTTATATGATCGGTGATGTTGTTTTTGAAAGCACAGCAAACACCGGCATTGTTAAGCTCAACGGTGGCAAGATCGACGGTGATGGTTCACTCACGGTGATTGCCAATGAAGGCATGGTCGAACTTGGCACCGTGGGTAGTAAAGTACCGCTTGCATTTTTGAATATTCAATCTAATGGAGGCAGCAAAGCATTCGGAAATATCACCACGCTGAACAATATAGATTTAGCGCTTGCTACAATGAGTAGTGGAATCACCACGCCTCTCTTTGATTGGTCGTTGACATCAACAAATGGTGACATTCTATTAGGGGACTTAACAAATGGAACTCTATTTGGCTCGATTACTGCGACTTCAGGTAATAAAATAGTGTTGAACGGTAATATATCTACTCAGGGCACAGGGATAAGTTTAAAGAGTCCAACACCTGACAGACTGACTGCTAATGTTGTGCTAGCTTCTGATGTAACAATCAACACAAGTTTAGGCAATGGTATTATTGATCTAAGCAATACCTTATTATTTGGCAAAGACGAAAGTGCAACCGGGGATACGTTTGGGCTAACGTTAACTTCAGGCGAAGCTAATATTCTACTCAATAGCTCTGATCAAAACTCGGCACTGACTTATTTGAATGTAACGACTTTGGCAGATGCCTTAACGACCGGAAAACTATACGTTGACCAAAACATTGACTACACAAGCGGTTCTTTTAACCAAGATAGTCTATCCAGCATTACCTCAAATTTTGCTAATATTGTAGTCACTGCTAACACAGGAAATGTAGCGCTGGGTTTACTCTCAGCACCTAATGGTACGGTAACCGTTAATTCTGTTACCGGAAGTATATTAAGCAATACCAGCACGCCATTTATTGATACCACTACTGGAGTAAGAAGCAAAGGAACAGAGGAAACCATTAACATCGCCGCGCAAAATACAGTGTTGAATTCTGCGGGATCTTTTGGTGCTTCAACGATAGATCCTATTATTGTGGCCGTTGACCCAAATGGAAAAATAGACATTAATTTTAGTGCTGCACGCGGTTATATCGACAACCTTAATGGTACAGCTATCAATAACCTTTCAAGCAACTCTTTAATCGATCAGCTGCAAATCCGCAGTGCGATATCTGATACGATTGCAGTAACTAATAAGAAGTTAGACCTAGGAGTCATTGCACAATCTGAATTTGTGCTGGGAGAAACACTTTTTGGAATTCTCGGCACTGGCTTTTATGTCGCGCATGCGAGCGGTACAGGCTCGATAACCGCACGCTCTCTGGTACCGGACGTACCTGCGTTATTACAAGATACAACCGGCTGGAAGTTTGAGCGCCCGAGCAAGAAAAAACGCAGAACCATTCATAAGTCACGGAATAAAAATGAAACGCTGATTAATTGGTTTTGATTTTATATTGAGACCTTTTTATTCATTGTAAATCAAATAGCGGTTATTGCCGCCATCGGCCACTATTAGCTGACTACCATGCAGATATATTCCAGCGGGAAAATTGAGTGAAGCTGCACTAGCATTCGGTGTATTTGAAAACATATCTACCTGCCCTAGAACGACATCTGCCGGAGCAAAATTTATTGATGGAAATTCATTCCAAATCAACACTCGGTTGTTTTCAGAATCGGTGATATACAATTGTCGACCGTTTGAATACACGCCATTATAAGGCGAATTAAGCGTAGAGGCGGTTGGGTTAGAAACTCCATTATTCACTGTCCCTACGTCAAAACCATTTTGACCTAATACAATATCCGCTGGCGCAAAGCTACTACTAGGAAAGGTATTCCAGATCAGAGCACGATGATTACTATAATCCAAAACAACTAGCTTTGTTCCATCAGTCCAAACACCCGCAGGCTCATTTAATGTAGAAGCACTCGGTGAATCTGAGTTTCCATCATTATCCAGGTCATTTGCCCCACAATGATTAAAGTCCTGCTGGCCCAATACCAAATCTGCTTGAACATTATTATCAGAGGGTATGTTATTCCAAATAAGTACGCGATTGTTACTACGATCAGCCACAACCAACTTTCCATTTGCTGCCCAGAGTGATTCAGGAGATGAAAAATTTACCGATGTACACCCTGCAGTACTTGAACCAAAATTATCCTGCCCTAATACAATCTCAGCTGGAACTCCCCCACTTGTCGGGATACTGTTCCAAATCAATACACGATTCACGGCTTCTTCAACGACAAACATTCTATTCTCGTCAAACGAAACTGACTGAGGGCTATCAGTACCAACATCACTTAGCGTAGTATTTGTTGTTGAAAAATCTGGCTGGCCTATTACAAAATTAGCGCTCGCATTTGACTCATTTGGAATGGCATTAAAACCAAGTATTCTCCTATTCCCAGCATCAGGTAAATACAATACGCCATTAGCTACACTGGAATTTCCATAGGGTGATTTAAGTGTGTTTTCTTTCGGTGTATCAGTATTAGTTTGGTTTTTATCGGTACTATCAAAATCAACCTGCCCTATCACAACACTTGCAGCGTGATTATCCACAAAATCATTTACCGGTCTCACCTCAAATGTGATAACACCTGAAACGCTATCTAGCGAACCATCATTAACCACAAAACTAATTTCATCAGTACCGTAATAATTGCTGCTTGGCGTATAAATCAAATTAGGTGCTGTACCAGTTAGAGAACCACTAGTCGGCCCAGAGACAACTAAATAATTGAGCGATGTATCTCCATCAATATCGCTACCCGTAAGAACAAAAGCTTTCGGCACATCTTCATCCATCGTCAAACTTTGACTCTCAGCCGAAGGTGCATCATTCACTGGGTTTACAGTAATGTTAACTATTCCTTCTGCACTCTCTAGCCCACCATCATTCACTGTAAAACTAAACGTATCTATTCCATTAAAATCAAGACTCGGCGTATAAAGAAGATTAGGCATTGTGCCACTCAGCGTTCCATTGCTGGGGTTGGCTTTCACGATATAGCTTAGCGTCGCACCTTCGGGGTCGCTGCCTTTAAGCTCAATCGTAACGGCCTCTTCTTCTTTGGTATTTGCGGTTATTGTTTCTGCAATAGGTATGTCATCCAATGGATTTATGGTGATACGCACGATTGCGATTTCACTTTCCGCCTTGCCATCGCTCACCGAAAATTCAAAAGTATCTTCGCCATTAAAATTAGCATTTGGGCTATAACTGAGATTTGGCACTATACCATTCAAACTGCCATTACTCGGCACAGTGGTAATTTTATAGCTTAAGACATCAGCATCGCTATCAAGCCCCGTAAGCTTGATATTCGTTATCACATCTTCATCAATTGTTATAAATTGAGCTTCTGCAACCGGAGGATTGTTGTCATCACCTCTGCCACAAGCGCTCAGCATGCCTACCGCCGCCAGCAGCAAGGCTATTCCGCTTCCCTTCTTTATTTCCATAACTTTATTTCCATAACTTTATTTTCCTAACTTTATTTTCCAATGAGATTCCGACTAAACGTTTACCGAAAAGATGTTCGGTTTTTAGCTGAATGCTTTATAGCGATTACATATATATCTTTGAGTCCATATGTTCAATCTAGAGCATGGCGCATATTACATTATTGAAAATTTTTCAATAGATTCGTCTGTAAACTCATTGTAATGCACCTCAATAATTTGCTCGATTTACTTCAGTTGTAAACGTGAAAGTTGATAGTTTTTACCAATGAAAACTACAAGGAAAGCTTTCTTAAGGTTTGCAATGGCGGCTGTGAAACAACGCTGCGACTACCCAACACACCCGCAACTCCAACTCCCAATGCGCCGCCTAAGACTCCCACTAGCCATGCATTTAAATTCAAATTAAATGGCATATTCAGAATTTTATCAGATATCACGTATGACATCCCGGTCGCTACAAATGCTGCCACCAGCCCGGCTAATATCCCCACACAAATAAACTCTGCCCATAGGGCTTGCATGATTTGCTTTTTGTCCGCGCCTAAGGTTCGCATAATTGCATTTTCTAATAAACGCTCATCATGGGTTGCTTGTATACCTGCGTATAACACCATAACTCCGGTTAGCAAGGTAAAAAAGAATACGTATTCAACCGCAAGGCTCACACGTGAAATAATATCTCGTATGTGTTGCATAATTGCGGCAATATCTATCACCGTGACATTCGGAAACTGTGCAATCATTTCATTCAATACTTGAAAACGATCAGGTGCCAAGTAAAAACTGGTCATCGATGTTGAAGGTAATTCATCAATAAGCCCTGGCACCGCCATGACGAAAAAATTAGGTCGAAACGAATCCCAGTCCACTTTTCGCAAATTACTGATCTTCCCTTTAAATCGCTCGCCCGCGACTTCAAACACTAACTCATCACCCATGCTCATATTTAATGTGTCGGCAATACCTTCCTCAACCGAGAGCAATTCCTGGCCATATTGATCTTCGCTCCACCACTCCCCTTGCAGCAAAATATTTCCTTCCGCCATATCTGCCGCATAAGAAAGATTAAACTCTCTTTCCGCTAAGTTTTTTGCGCGTTCATCGCTAAACGTTTGATCTTTCAATAGATCATCATTAATAGAAATTAATCGACCACGAATCATCGGATAAATAGGGTTTGTTCCTAATTGATGTTGTGCAAAAAACTGTTTCATGTCTTCGACTTGCGAAAGCTGTACATTAATAACAAAGCGATTGGGCGCATCTTCTGGAATGCTATGCTGCCATTCATTGAGCAGATCAACCCGAATAATCGTGAGCAGTAGAAGAATCGTAAGACCTAAACCAAATGCACTGACTTGAATCACACTATTTACCGGTCTTCGGCGTAAATTTATTAAGCCATGCAAGTAACTTGATCCATTTCGATGAGGAATAAACCGCAACAAATAAACGCACGCACTAGCAACTAACGCTAATACAATAAATGCAGCCACTAACCCACCGACCACATAGGCACCAAGCTTTAAATCCGCCGTTTGCAAGAGAATCAATGCACACAACGTAGCTATACCGAGCACATAACCCCAAACACTCTGCGCTTGTATTGCACCGAGATCACGCCTTAATACCCGTAAGGCCGGAACATTATTAAGCTGTAACAAGGGCGCTAATGCAAACCCCAGGAGGGTAACCAAGCCGATCGCAACGCCTGCAAATAGCGGCCATAAACTAGGTGCAGGTAATTGCACTCCGACTAAGGCGCCCAATACTTCGAGCAAAAAAAGATGTGCGATATAACCCACTACACATCCTAACAAACTTGCAATCAAGCCTAAAAACATCATTTGCAATAGATAAAGAGAAAATATAGATTTCTGATCCGCACCGATACAACGCATAATCGCACAATGATCTAAATGACGTTGCGCGAACCGCCGTGCCGCCAATGCAATCGCAATACCTGCAAGTATTACACTAGTTATTGCCGCCAAACCCAAAAATTGATCCGCGCGAGTTAATGCCGTGCGTACTTCAGGGCGTGAGTCTCGCACGCCCAAAATGCTCACCCCTGCTTCGTCGAATTTTTCTATGGTTTGCCGATAAACATCTATATTCGCCTCATCTCCCGCAACCAATAAATTGTACTTAACACGGCTAGCCGGTTGAACCAGCTCGGTGGTAGGCAATGCTTCGCGATTAATTAATAAACGCGGCGCTATGCTAAACATATCACCCCCTCGTCCAGGCTCGGCGGTAATTAATGCCTTTACGATAAATTGGCTGGCACCAATGCTTATAGTATCCCCTACGTTTACATTAAGAGCGGTTAACATACGCGCTTCTAACCATACTTCGTCAACTGCAGGTACAGCCTGAGTTGCTGCCCCGATAGAAAATAATTCGTTTGCTATATGCAAGGACCCACGCAGCGGATAATTATGATCAACCGCTTTTAACATACCGAGGTGATTCGAGTCTTCCGATACCGCCATACTCGGAAATGCTACGGTCAGTGAATGTTTCAATTGATGCTGTTCCGCTAAATCAAAATATTTTTCTGCCAGCTTATGGTCGGATTGAATGAGAACATCAGCACCTAGTAGCTCATTCGCTTGCTGCGATAATGCACGATTAATTCTATCCGTAAAAAATCCTACTGAGGTGATTGCAGCTACTGCTAGAATGAGAGAAAAACCTAAAACTTTTAACTCTCCAGCACGCCATTCTCGTAATAAAAACCGCCATGCAAGTATAACAAGTGTTATTTTATTCATAACATATCCTTAATTCTATGACAGCTTAATCACTCTTGCTCACTCCCCTCGATCAATTGGCCTGTATCTATTAGAAATTTTCGATCACATTTTTGCGCTAGGGCTTGATCATGGGTTACCAGTACCAATGTCGTATTTTCTTCTTTATTCAATTCAAATAATAATTCAATAATATTCTGGCCCGTGCTTGAATCCAGATTCCCGGTCGGTTCGTCAGCCAAGAGAATTTTTGGACGGGTTGAAAATGCACGAGCAATCGCCACTCGTTGTTGCTCGCCGCCGGATAATTGCTTGGGGTAATGCTTAATGCGATTTTTCAGTCCGACTCTCGTTAATACATGAGTCGCTGTTTCTACGATGTCCTTTTTGCCTAATAGCTCTAGTGGCAGCATTACGTTTTCTAATGCCGTTAAACTCGGTAATAATTGAAAAGACTGAAATACAAAACCTATATTTTCACCTCTAAGCTTTGCCCTTTGGTCTTCATCTAATTTAAACAAGTCTTTGCCATTTATATTTATCGTGCCTGAACTTGGGGTATCCAAACCTGCCATCAAACCTAATAATGTAGACTTTCCCGCCCCACTAGGGCCAACAATTGCAACCGATTCACCTAAAACGATGTCAAACTCAATATTCTCTAGTAAACTAAGTTCGCCCTCTGGGCTAGAGACTTTTTTTGATAACTTATTGGCATTTAATACTATTGCTGCGGAATCAATCATGTTCAAACCTATTATCATCCTTTGTTTATTATTTTGCTCATCCAGTTTATTTTCTTCAGCGCTATTTGCTACATCAACCACTCCCACTATCGTGGTTGTCGGTGACAGCCTAAGCGCAGGCTTAGGCTTAAAGCAAAGCGAAGGCTGGGTTTCGCTATTGCAAGAGAAAATCCGCGAACAAGGTTATAATTATAAACTTATAAATGCCAGCATTAGTGGTGACACCACAGATTCGGGCTTACATCGCATTGATCGCATATTAAGCATCCATCGACCCAGCATTGTTATTATTGAGCTTGGCGCCAATGACGGCTTACGCGGATTACCATTAAAAAACATGCGTAAAAACCTCGAAAAAATAATCATTAAATCGCAACAATCACGCGCTAAAGTATTACTGATTGGCATGGCTATACCGCCAAATTATGGTTTGTTTTTTACTCAACAATTCACCAACAATTATAAAACCTTAGCAGAGTCACATAATATCCCCCTGGTTCCACTCTTAATTTCGGGAATTGAACATGACCGAAGCTTTTTTCTCGACGATCAACTTCACCCCAATGCTAAAGCCCAACCTATATTACTTAAAAATGTCTGGAAACAACTACAACTCCTACTCATAAAATAAACTAAATTTATTTATTTAATCGATTACTTGAAAACCGCGAGTTTTGGGTCTAGACCTTATAGTAGTTTATTTGTTTTCGGCTATCCCGTGTGCTTCACCCCTTTGGCTACGGAGAGACAATGCAATGGAACAGCGCTGGTCAAACAGAACGATAATCTCGGTGAGCATTGCAATTCACTACGCTCCTCTCGGCCTCATTATCGGTAGAACGCGAGATGTGAGTGCACAGGGAATGTTTGTTGAAACAAAATATAACGCCCTCCCTCCCAATGAAGTTATTCAAGTGAGCTTTGTATCTCCTTTATTACAACACGGAATCAATACCACCGCAGAAGCAGAAGTTATGCATACTTCGAATGAAGGCGTAGGTCTGTATTTTCAAAATATGGAATTTTGTTTATCTACCGGGCCAGCTAAACGCAGCTATCGTTCAAACAACGACTCTCTAGGCCTTGCTAATCGTGCCAGCAGCACAATATAGATAGCTATTTGTAGTCATTACCCCACACTTCACCTCTTCCATATCACTGTTTAACGAGCAAGTTTTGCATTTGCAATCCTGCAAAAAAATGCGCAGAATTGGTGCTCGAACTTTAAGGAATAAATCCGTGAAAACAATCTTGCCAGCTTTTGCTTTATTAATAAGTTTTTCAGTTTACGCAGAAGATATTCGTTACGTGACGGATGTATTTGAGGTAACAATGCGCACGGAACAAGGGGCTTCAAAAAAAATTATCAAGATCTTACGCTCAGGTACAAAAGTTGATGTTATTGAAGATGACCCAGAAGCAGGCTATACAAAAGTCAGAACTCATGATGGAAAAGAAGGTTGGATACTACGCCGCTACCTCGTTGAAGAACCCATTGCAAGAATAAGAATAGCGTCCTTTGAGAAAAAAAATAAGCAACTTAATGCAAAAATTAAAGAATTACGCACTGAATTAAGTGCCGTACAAAAACAAGCAGATAGCTTAAACGCTGAAAACAATAAATTAAATAAGGTACGCAAAAAACTGACTTCTGAAGTCACTTCCATTAAAGAAATCTCAGCAGACCAAATCGGACTATTTAATGAAAATAAAATACTGAAAGAACAACTACTAACAATTAAACGAGACATTCAAGAACTCGAGCAAAATAATATTGAATTGCAAGACCAATCGGCCAGAAACTGGTTTTTAATAGGCGGCGGCGTCGTTGTACTTGGAATTATTTTAGGCCTCATTTTGCCTAATGTGAGATTCCGTAAAAAGTCTAATTGGGGAAGACTATAAACTTATCGCACTCAAAGCTTTTTCTAAGCGCTAATATTCTACACGGATTGGAGCTTTATAAATTTGTACGAGACTAAATAGACTGCCTTGCAGCAAAAGCACGCGATAATGTACTGCCATCAACATGCTCTAACTCCCCACCCATAGGAATACCATGGGCGATTCGAGAAATCGGAATAGCAAAATTGTGTGCGATCTGTCTTATATAATGAGCCGTTGTTTCACCTTCCATCGTTGGACTGGTTGCGAGAATGATGTCTTTAATAACATTTTCAGATAGACGCTGTTCAAATAAATCCATTCCGATTTCTTCAGGGCCGATTCCATCCAAGGGTGAAAGACTTCCATGTAATACAAAGTATACCCCCTTATAGGCGGTAGCCTGCTCCACAGCCATCATATCAGCCGGAGACTCTATAATGCACATCGTTGATTGATCGCGCGCGGTATTTCCACAAAAGGAACATATTGCACGCTCGCTCAATGTCCTACATTTTTCACAGTGACCTATATTGTCTATCGCCTTAACGATGCTGCCAGCAAGCCGCAAGCCGCCCGGTTTATCTCTTTGCAATAGATGAAAAGCCATTCGCTGGGCTGTTTTTGGCCCCACACCCGGAAGACATTTTAACGTGTCGATAAGCTGGTCAAGTAATGGGCTATACACTAGTCGGCGATACTCTCAATCTTTTTGGCGGTCATTTATTTTAAGACGACTTAAAAGGGTAACTTCATACCTGGCGGCAAGTCCATTCCCCCGGTCACTCCAGACATTTTATCTTTTGTGGTATTTTCTAACTCACGCACTGCATCGTTTACTGCAGCTGCAACGAGATCTTCAATCATTTCTTTATCTTCTTCCATCAATGATGGATCAATAGTGACACGCCGCACGTCATGTTTACCGGTCATAACAACGGTAACCATTCCGCCACCGGATTGACCAGTTACTTCTAGATTCGCTATTTCTGCTTGCGCTTTTTGCAAATTTTCTTGCATCTGTTGCGCTTGTTTCATTAAATTACCGAGTCCACCTTTCATATCAAAAACCTCTCTTCAATTTTCTATTTCATACATTTAGATAAATATGACTATTTACTATCATTTAACTGAATTAAATCAGGATCTATTTTGGTATTAAACATTTGCTTTAAACCCTGAACATTGGGGTCTGCCTCTAATATCTCATACGCTTCCATTATCTTAGCTTTATGTTCTTTTTCCTGCGTAACCGCAGGGGTGTCTTCTTGCACCTCGCCTATCTTTATATTTAATACCAATGGAGCCTTATAGTGTTCACGCAATACATCTTGAAACTGAGAAACTAGCTGCTTACTGGCAAGCTGAGAATGCTCTTTACTCAGTATAAGTTTTAAATGCACACCTTCCCTACTCAGATAAACACAATTCAACGCTAACTGCTTCACTAAACCAGATAACTTTAATGTTTTTATGGCTTCGCTCCACGAGCTTTTCGGCCCTGCCCCGGCCAAACTCTCTTGGAGAATATCGCTGTTTTGCTCAAGCTTCTCGACAATCTTAGCCTCTGCACTGGTTTCCGGTTTGCTTTCTGACTCTTTAGGCAACGGTGGCGCTGTAGCCCTAGCGCGCTTCCTAATATTACGCTCGTCAATCTGCGCCCCTGGTTTATTTTGTACCGTAGATGTCGCAGATACAGGAAGAAATGCGAGATTTCGCAACATAATCATTTCAAAACCTGCACGTTGATCCGGCGCAAATGCTAAGTCGCGTTTTCCAGCCATCGAAATTTGATAATAAAGCTGTGTATCTTCTGGCGACATAGAAGCTGCCAGTGATTTAAGCATATCGTCCTGCTCACTAGCGCTTTCAGGAACAACCTGGAGCAATGCTATTTGATGTAGCAGTGAAATAAAAGCATCTAATGCAGCAGCAAAGTCAACACCAAACTGAGCGAGTTGATCGATTTGCTCTAATACCTCAACCCCCTTTTTATCAACCAAGGCTGACATTAACGGCGTAATATTTTCCCTATCCAGTGTTCCAAGCATGGAACACACATCCGCATAGACTATACACCCATCACCAAAAGAAATAGCCTGATCCAGTAAACTCAATGCATCTCTCATGCTTCCTGTTGCACTACGTGCTATTTCTCGCAATGCTTTCTCTTCAAATTCAACTTGCTCTTGCTTAAGTACCTCCTGTAGATATCCACTGATTTGATCCAAAGGAATGCATTTCAAATTGAATTTCAGACAACGCGATAAGATAGTAACAGGTAGTTTTTGCGGATCAGTTGTCGCTAAAATAAACTTTACGTGCGCAGGGGGTTCTTCTAAGGTTTTTAGTAATGCATTAAAACTATGGTTAGACAGCATGTGAACTTCGTCAATTAAATAAACCTTGTAACGCCCTCGTGTTGGCGCGTACATTACGTTATTCAATAATTCGCGGGTATCCTCGACCTTAGTGCGCGACGCCGCATCAACTTCCAATAAATCAACAAAACGACCTTCGGTAATTTCCACACAACTATCACAACTACCACAAGGATTAGAACTTACGCCTTGCTCACAATTAAGCGACTTTGCGAGAATTCTACCCAATGTGGTTTTACCCACACCACGAGTACCTGTTAGCAAATAGGCATGATGCAAACGATCATTATCGAGCGCATTAATTAAGGCTCTTAAAACATGTTCCTGGCCAACCACTTCGGTAAATTTCTGAGGACGCCATTTTCGCGCCAGAACTTGATATGACATTGATTTACCAGACATTTCCAATAATTAACCCAACAAATTACTCACACATTGTGCGGCACAATCCATTGTAATAGACTGCACATGGTGATGCCAACACATTTGAGAAATACTGTTTGAAACTCAAAAAAGTTAAGAAGAATAAAGAGAAGGAAGGCAACCTGTACCAGCCACACCTCGGCACCCGAGTCCATTGTTACCGTTGCTCCCTTCCGGGCCTGGCGGAGTTCACAATCTATCGCTGCGAGGGGACCAATACAGGCCACCATAGATTCTCCCTACATTGACCAAAGAGACAAAGCAGAAAGGCCGCGAATTCTACCAACAATCTTTGTTAATGGCTAGCACTGCACGCAAACTTACAACCCTGTGGCTAGAATCCACAGTTGAACAAATTGCAATGTACACCGTCAGTAAAAGCACTCATTTCAATTATAAACCACAAGTCGAATTGCACCTCTGTAACGACATATCTCTGCGTGGCCAACAGGACGTATCAGAGGCGCTAGCAGGATGCGGAAGCCTTGTAACTCCTTGCAATAGCAGGCTATTCCGCGTCGTTACGCCTGAAGCTACGCCGTCACAAATGCACATTTCAACGCATCCAACTGCAGACTCTAGGTTCAAACCTCATAAGACGTCCCTCTCAGTTAATTAACCAATACAAAGGATTAAGATCATGAACATATATTCATCAGTCAATATTTATGAAGAAACTCAAATGGACTTCTGGACGACTACTGCAGCTGACATGGAAGAAGATAATTTCGAAATTGATCAATTATTAGAGGACATGAAAATTTCGGAAGACTTTCTTGGCGAGATTGAAATCTATATATAAGTAATAGGGGCAAAATAGCCCCTACTGCAAACTGGCGGATAAGGAGGGATTCGAACCCTCGATACGCTCACACGTATACACGCTTTCCAGGCGTGCGCCTTCAACCACTCGGCCACCTATCCTAGACTCTAGCATTATCCTAGATTCCGCAGCTGGACGAGCTAAAGTGCGGACTCATAGAATCATCGGAACTCATTCAAGATAAGCTCCTAGGAGCTTGTCCGATAATTCAAGGCCGCCAAGGGTAAACCAGTTTCCATTTCCATGCAACGAGATATCAATGACTAGGAGGCTGTCCATCAGCTCAATCAAAACAACTCGATATCTCCGTCATCATCATTGCTTTTTTCAGCATCAGTTTTTGCTTTATTGATCGCTACTGGAATGCTTTCACCTTCCTCAATGGCGTGGTATAAAATACGCTCATCTTCCATTGTAAGCCCATTATACAAAACCATTAATGCGTCGCTTGTACACTTCCCTTGACCAAACTCAATGGCTTCTTGTTGATCATGCACTGCCTTTAGGAACTTATTCGCATGATCCATGCGCTGAGATATACGATCAAAAAACTGAAGGGATACAAAAGCTTCATTCATATTTTCAATTGAATTACGGATCCTGCTAACAACCATGTGATTTGGATGATTAGAGGTGTCGCCAGCCTTACTCAAACGTTCCATCTCATATTTGGCTTGCATCAAATTATCCTGAATCGTAGTTAGGCGCTCCGACACATGAGTAACCGACTCATCTCCATCTTGAATACATAACTCAATCAAGGCCTGAGCCAACCTGCTAAGGTCTTCTTTTTCCATAGGCTTTAATTCACCTACCCGCGGATATGCGTTATTTAATGCGGCGTCTTTATGTGCTTCAGAATATCTCATAGTGAATAACTCAATGCTTGTACACCTGTATAATTCTATCGACAAGGATGCTGGAGAACTAAAATAACTACATTTTTTGGCTTGCACCAGGCAGGAGCAACTCTAAGGTTTCCAAAAACTGCATGACCGCATCATGTAAAATACGCTTGATTTTGTCCTCCGGTATTTCTAGCAACTCCCACGCCGCAGGACTAATCCTTTGCTTGAGTACATTCTCTTCTTCCCCTGACTCTAGAGCATGCGCGATAATATTTGCGACGTGGACAATAGAAGCATCTAACAGATGGTTTTCCGCACGCGCCGGCTCATGATGATAACGCACGGATTCACAGAGACCAGGAGGAAGATCCCACTTTAGCATTAGCGCTGCAGCCAACTCGGCGTGATCAAAACCTAAAATCTCGCACTCCAGGCCAACGATATCTACACCTGGATTTTGCTCCTCAAAATCTAAAATTCGCTTCGCTTCATCTGGTTTCTCTGTATATATCAACAAGCGCCCAATATCATGCAACAAACCTGCGACAAAAAGGCGCTCAGGGTGAAGCACGTTTCTTTCTTTCGCTAAAATTCTCGCTACCACGGCAGAAAAAATACTGTGACGCCAAAAACCAGCCATATTTACCTGGGCTGGAGGCAATTTGGAAAAGGTCTCAACGGCGGAACTTGCCCATACTACGTGCTGCAATTCTTTCAAGCCAACCACGAGTATTGCACGTGAAACAGTGTCTATTTTTGTAGGAAAGCCATAAATTGAACTATTGACCAGCTTGAGAAGGCGAACAGTCAAATCAGGATCTTGGCTTATAACGTGGCCAATTTCATCGACATTGCAGCAGGGATCATTAACCAGGTCGTTTATTAAAAAACAGACTTCTGGAAGTGAAACCAGTTTTTCCACCTCGCGCACCAATATATGTGCTGATGACTTAATATTTAAACTCCCCAACATAAATACTTCTCTTTTTAATTCAAACTGTTAGTTCATTATTACCTCCATGCACAAACCTGATCCTTAAGTCTTTCCATTTGAGAAAATTAGCGTCCACAGCAGTATTTTCTTTACAATAAACCCTGATTACCATGGATATTTATTTGCGCTACAAGCGATAAAGTTTTCGATCACCCTGACACCTGGCACGTGTTTTTTTTGAGCAAGCCAGCCGTAAGCATCTGATTTTTCTGTGTATTAAAAGTTAACATTAAATTATTTAATGCTTGATCAGAATAACTCTTTCAGGCATGATGGGTTGCTTTTTTCAGTGTAAAAAGATTTCAAGAGGGATACAAAATGGATTATCTAGACATATTAACATATGCAATTATCGTCATTTCAATTATCACAACGGTACTTCTCACGCGTCTTACTCTTAAAATATACAGTAAAGAAGGGGCGCGCTAATCTACGATTTAATCGGAGAGGGGGAGCGAATCACACTCCAAGATTTCATTCACAGACGAGCTCCTCAAAATAGGAACATTATGGGTATGCGTACCTGGCGAAGGGGCTAAGGTTCGCAACAAATAAACTTTGGGTAGTTTGCGTCTGCTGTGGAAAACTCATCGTCTTAATAAATAGACATGTGTGTTCGCTCTCCCACTCATTCAACACTCCTATACTATATTTCCGAAATTTGCAGTGCTCGCTACAGGCTTGACCGCAGCTGCGGCTAACTTAGCGCACTCCAAAGCGTCTTCCACGCTTTCACCGTAAGCCAAAGCAACTCCCATTCTTCGTTTTTCAAATGATTCGGGCTTGCCAAATAGTCTTATTTCTGTTTTTGGGTAGGATAACGCCTTGTCTACCGATAAATAACAAATCGCCGCTTTATCCAGCCCTCCATATATAACTGCACTTGCACCCGGACTGAGCAAACCCACATCAACAGGCAAACCAAGAATCGCCCGCGCATGCAATTCAAACTCACTTTGTCGTTGAGAAATCATCGTCACCATTCCCGTATCATGAGGCCTAGGACTCACCTCACTAAACCAAACATCATCCCCTTTAACAAACAACTCAACGCCAAAAACCCCTCTTCCCCCAAGCTTATGAGTAACTGCATAGGCAATTTTACGAGATCTCTCTAATGCGAGATAACTCATACGTTGCGGCTGCCAACTTTCAGTATAATCACCATTCTGCTGGATATGACCGATAGGCTCACAAAATGAAGTGACTGAATCTTCTCCGCCCACTTGATTCCTTACCGTCAACAGCGTGACTTCATAATCAAATTCAATTTTTTCTTCAACAATCACCTTGCCATAATTAACCCTGCCCGCTTTTACGGCATAATCCCACGCAGTCGTTAATTGTTCGGAATTTTTTACTAATGACTGCCCCTTACCTGAAGACGACATAACTGGCTTTACGATACATGGGTAACCAATTTCCGAATCTACCGCTACTTGCAACTCGTGTAATGATTCCGCAAAGGCATAACAAGAGGTTGCCAAACCAAGCTCTTCAGCCGCCAGCCTACGAATCCCCTCACGGTTCATCGTCAATTGAGCCGCCCTAGCCGTTGGAATAACCTCTGCCAAGCCCTCTAACTCAATCTGTACCAGCATATCAGTCGCGATCGCTTCAATCTCAGGCACAATAATATGCGGCCTTTCTTTTTCCACAAGCGCCCTTAAAGCATGCGCATCACTCATATTAATCACATGAGAACGATGGGCTACTTGATGGCCTGGAGCATTTGGATAGCGATCAACCGCAATAACCTCAACGCCGTATCGCTGTAGGGAAATAATAATTTCTTTGCCTAACTCACCGCTTCCAAGCAACATCACCCTGGTAGCGGTCGGCGATAATGGCGTTCCTATATTCATCATAATATGCCTCCTTGAAAATCTAGCTCATTTGAGGTATCCCTAGGAACCTGCCTGAGAACGGTGATCGTCACGCACGCTCTCGCACATCCCTGTGCTTCGCTACATAAGACCATCCATGGCCAAAAGGATTGATCGCAGTAGGTCAGCCTGTTCTCGAACAGGCTCCTAATCTATTAAACCCTTGGTATATGCTCAACGCCACCATAAAATAGAGAAAAGAACAAAGGAAAGCACTAAGAATGAACGAAATACTAGTATTGTATTATAGCCGACACGGTCGAACAGCTGAATTGGCCAATTATATTGCTCGAGGTATTGAGGAGACCAATAAAGCCACTGCAAAATTACGCACGGTTGCCAAAATATCAACAGTCTGTGAAACTACAAAACCATCCATACCAGACCAAGGGGCACCTTATGCCACGCTTGAGGACTTGAAAAACTGCGCCGGCTTAGCTTTAGGCAGTCCTGCTTATTTTGGAAACATGGCCGCACCGCTTAAATACTTTATCGACACGACAACCCCTTCTTGGCTATCTGCAGCACTCGCAGGAAAACCCGCCACTGTATTCACCTCTAGCGCATCAATGCATGGCGGACAAGAATCAACACTGCTATCGATGATGATTCCATTATTTCATCACGGCATGTTTATCATGGGCATTCCATATACCGAGGAAGATCTACACACAACACAATCAGGTGGAACGCCCTATGGAGTTACGCACTTTCAAGGAGCAAACAATATTACGTCGATTAGTGATGAAGAAAAACGCCTGTGCCGCGCCATAGGGAAACGCCTCGCCGATGCAAGCCTAAAATTATACGCCTCACAGGACACTAAAATTTAAACCTAGAATCCCCCTCACTCTCTACCAAGAACAGTGATCGTCACGACAGTGATCGTCACGCACGCTCTCGCACATCCCTGTGCTTCGCTGCATAAGACCATCCATGGCCAAAAGAGCAAGCCTGATTAGCGTAGATTTTTCGATCAAATAAGGCGAATAGCCGTCGCTATTTAACGAACTTGATCGGGAAATCTGGCAAAATGGATTGGTCGCAGTAGGTCAGTCGGTTCTCGGACAGGCTCCTAGGCCAAGCGTCATTTGATGTGGCATGCTACAATTCACGCTTTCCGCCTCATTTTGATGAAGCAACACACCATATGCTTGCCCTTGAACTGCTGCCTGCCGCAACCTCCTCAGACTATGCCCATCCAAGAGCTGCGTCCACGCAACTACCGCTCCGCAAGTTCCTGCACGTAAAGCACGCTCTATAGTAGTTAATGACTTATCATCGTCTTTTGGATGCACTAAGAGCACTCGCCTCAGATCAATGTCATACGCCAACAATGTAGAAACATAAGGTATATTAGGGGGAGCAATCAACGCAATCCAGCGTCCATCATGACTGAGTTCAGCGAGAACCGTGAAAATCTTCTGCATTAAGGGATCGGCATCAATAGCAGCATGCGCCGTAACCGTAGCACTCAATATCATACTCTTTTGAAATAAACCCGCTGATTCCACATGCCTGCCAGGCATCTTATTCATCAAGTTTAACGAATACTCTTTTTTTGGCTTAACTCCATAAGTTTTGCCTATTTCACAACCATATCCCATATCAACCCTCCAAGCATTAGCAATGCCATCGATTAGCTCACAAATGAAACTGAATTAATAAACAGCACTGATTTTATATACAGTATTTTTAAATACTAGCACTAATTTTACATTAGTCAATTATTTCTATATCTTTAATCGTAATAGTAGTGCCACAGTAAAAATCACCCCATGTACAAACACATGCCTGTTATACTGACGGCTAGGAGGCTGTCCGAGGACTACAAAACAATGACTAAGTCAGTCGTGTCGCGCCTAAAATAGAAGACACAAAAAAACGTTCTGATCCACAACATTTATTTGAGTTTTATGACATCTAAGAAAAACACTGCTCATCATCAAAAAGTAATGAATGCAAAGCATTCCGACCCATTTTGTTTTGGTGCACAAATTCCCGAATTCGATTTACATCTTTTTGGTGAAGGAAAGCATTGGCATATCTATAACTTATTAGGTGCCAATCAATGGATATCCGATGGCATAAAAGGTGTTTTATTCGCAACTTGGGCACCTAATGCAACAAGCGTTAGCGTCATTGGAGATTTCAATCAGTGGGATGGGCACTGCCATCCCATGCGTAATCGCGGCTCCAGCGGAGTATGGGAAATATTCCTCCCTGGCGTTCTCGAAAACCAATGTTATAAATTTGAAATACATCGCAGTGATAACAATCAAATCATCGAAAAAACCGACCCTTATGGTAAACAATTTGAGTTACGCCCTAAAACAGCGGCTATAACCTGTGCTGCAAATCGATACAAATGGGGCGATGACGAATGGATGCAACAAAGATCGCAAAACAACTGGCTACACGAACCGCTTTCGATATATGAGATCCATTTAGGCTCATGGATGAAATCCACCGATAATCAATTTCTCGATTATCAGGAACTCGCACAGCGCATTGTAGAGCATGTAAAATGTACCGGCTTCACCCATATCGAACTGTTACCAATCACCGAACACCCTCTCGATGCATCCTGGGGCTATCAAGCATTAGGTTATTTCGCCCCAACCAGTCGATTTGGCACACCTGATCAATTTCGTTACTTTGTCGAACATTGCCATAAAAATAATATCGGGGTCATTCTCGACTGGGTGCCTGCTCATTTTCCCAAAGACAGCCACGGACTTAGCCAGTTTGATGGCTCAGCACTCTACGAACACGAAGACCCCCGACGCGGAGAACATCGAGACTGGGGAACCCTTATCTACAACTATGGCCGCAATGAGGTCAAAAATTTTCTTATCGCAAGCGCACTCTACTGGTTAGAAGAATTTCATCTTGATGGCTTACGCGTGGATGCCGTGGCATCAATGCTCTATCTCGATTATTCGCGTGAAGCACATGACTGGATTCCAAACAAACATGGAGGAAGAGAAAACCTTGAAGCCATAGATTTTGTTCGCGACCTGAACATCGCCACCCATAGCCAACACCCAGGAACCATCATCATGGCCGAAGAATCTACCGCATGGCCACAAGTATCACGACCCGTTGATTCAGGCGGATTAGGTTTTAGCATGAAATGGAATATGGGCTGGATGCACGACACACTGAGCTATATGGAAAAAGACCCTATTCACCGCAGCCATCATCACAGTCAACTTACCTTTGGACTACTTTATAATTTTACTGAAAATTTTATCCTACCGTTTTCACACGACGAAGTCGTACATGAAAAAAAATCCTTGCTCTACAAAATGCCAGGAGATGAATGGCAGCAATTTGCCAACCTCAGATTACTCTATGCCTATCTATTTACCTATCCCGGTAAAAAGCTACTTTTTATGGGCAATGAATTTGCCCAAGGATCTGAATGGAATCACGAAAAATCTCTAGAATGGCATGTGCTCGACTATCCATTACATAGTGGCGTATTAAAACTTACCAGCGACCTCAATAAGCTCTATCGAGAGTACAAAGAATTACACCGTAAAGATTTCGATAGTGATGGCTTTGAATGGATTGAATGCAACAATACCAACCAATCGATTCTGAGCTACTTACGGCGAGACGGCAAAAAATTTCTGCTAACCGTTTTTAATTTAACCCCGATAATTAGAAAAAACTATCGCATTGGCGTACCCGCTCCCGGCAGATATAATGAGTTATTAAACACCGACTCAGAATGTTATGGTGGAAGTAATGTGGGCAACCAAGGACATATTATTGCGGACAAAACTCCCCACATGGACCGCCCTTATTCGATTGAAATAGAGCTACCTCCACTAGGTGCGTTACTATTTTATCCAGATGAAATACAATAGGAGAGCAACCTTGACGAGCAATATTTCTAGACTTGCCATTGATAATTCCAATTTACTTGACACTGGTATTGGAGACGGAGGTGTTACCAACAATGAAATTGACAAGCTATCACCTCGCCTGGATGATCTCAGAAAACGCATACAGTCTTGGCTTAAAGATGACAAAGCTACTTTCTTAAATTTACCAAATACTACCGACCTAGCCTTCATTAAAAACAAAGGGCAAAAAATTGCAAGCAACTATGTGAGAACTATTGTATTTGGAATTGGAGGCTCCTCGTTAGGTGGCGAAATGTTAGTACGTACTCTTGGAGATACCAAACCAAGAAACAGTGTCGCTTTTTACGACAACGTAGACCCATCAACGCTCGTTGAACTCGAAGAAGTAGAATGGCATGAAACCATGCTCCTGGTGATTTCGAAATCAGGCAATACCGCCGAAACATTGAGTCAATTTCTTTCAATCCTACCGGTGCTTGAACACCAGCTGGGCAGTAATAACATTGCGGATCACGTCATTGTCATTACCGAGAACAAAGATGGCGCGCTATATCATCTTGCTCAAGATTTAGAAATTAGCATTGTCGAGCACCCGCCTATTGGCGGACGCTTCTCGGTACTCTCAGTGGTCGGACTATTACCCGCTTATGTCGGTGGCGTAGACATTGACGGAGTCATGGAAGGCGCGCGTGCGATGGCTCAACGCTGTGCTTTAAATGAAATGCAACAAAACCCCGCATTTCACAATGGCGCCGCACAATACCTACATTCAATGCGTAATCGCACTATAAGTGTGGTTATGCCTTATGCCGACAATCTAAGATTTGTAGTCAACTGGTTTAGACAGCTATGGGCAGAAAGTTTAGGGAAAGTTGATAAAAAAGGTGTTAACCATGGACTGACTCCTACAGAAGCGCATGGAGTCACTGACCAACATTCACAATTGCAACTTTTACTCGAAGGCCCAGACGACAAACTGGTTACTTTTCTTTCTGACCCTGGATTTCGTTATTTGGGACGACGCATTCCCATGCGCTACCAAAACATCCCAGCCATCAAACCACTCGCAGGACACACTATTGGTGAATTATTCATCTCCGAACTTAAAGCCACCCGAAAGACCCTGAGCCGACGAGGTCGCCCGAATCGAACACTTGAACTACGTGAACGAGATGCTTATGCCCTAGGAGAGCTTATCATCTTGATTGAAATGGAAACCGTAGTTGTGGCTGAACTTATGGGTATCGACGCATTTAATCAGCCAGCAGTTGAAGAAAGCAAAATATTAACTCGTCAATATTTAAGCGAACTCGACAACGTATAGTCCTGGTTTTTACCTAGGAGCCTGTCCGAGAATAGAGAACCTACTGCGGAAAATCTATGCTAATCAGGCGTGCTCTTTTGGCCGTGGATGGTCTTATGCAGCGAAGCACAGGGATGTACGAGCGCGCGTAGCGATCACTGTCCTAGACCTACATCCATAAGGCTTTCTGCGACAAATACTCAATACAAACACGCCACAAACAAACACTAAAAAAAACAACAGCTTAAAAACAATCGCAAGTAAAAAACACCTTTACCAACACGATATAGTCATCGCGTCAAAATTATATCACCATCTTTCAACTTAAGTCGCAAACAAGCCTCAAGGCATTGCATTTCCCACCAAACTTAGAATATTGATAATCATAGAGTTCTCAGTACGCATTCTCTAAAATCAGCAAAACACTGATCATTTAGCCTCCAGTGGCACACTAACTGCTCTACTCAACACATAAAACGTAAAGTTTATTTTTCAGCAGCCGAATACCAGATTGGAACACGATTTGTCGCTGATATTCAGCAGCAATCTACTTACTCAAAACCCAAGGGGTCGCAGATGGACTTGATATACACATTAATAGAAGCAATCATAATCTCTTTCTTAGTGGGCGCGGTATTAGGCGGAGTAATCGCAGTACATTTGCAAAACAAGCAACCTGCTGAACAGTCTATAAAAGCAAAAGCAAAAAATTTCTAAATCACCCTGCTAATTTCGTCTGCAGAGACCGCCCAAACTTCGGTTATGAGTGGGTCTTTGTAGGTGCTGTTAACGCTGACAAAGGCCATCGAGGATTCACTCTAAAGCTAATATCTTGAGTTTCTCCAGCCTGCAAACGCAAGCAACCAGCATAGGCAATCATCGCTCCGTTATCAGTACAAAACTCCGGACGCGGAAAATGTACCACACAATCCAAACCTGTAACCAATTCATGTAAGCGTAAACGCAAGCGCTTGTTCGCACTCACTCCTCCCGCCACAACCAAGCTTTTACAGGCAACTTGCTGCAACGCACGCTTGCACTTTATGGCCAAGGTATCGACTACTGCCTCTTCAAAAGCAAACGCTATATCGGCTTTCGCTTGAGCATCTTTTGCAGATGACTGAAAAGTGTTAACCGTAAACGTTTTCAAACCACTAAAACTAAAATCCAAACCAGGCCTATCCACCATAGGCCGCGGAAACCGATATACCCCCTTACGGCCTTGCTCCGCTAATACGGCAACGCTTGGCCCTCCCGGATAACCCAAACCCATTAATTTAGCTGTTTTATCAAAAGCCTCTCCAGCTGCGTCATCTAAGGATTCTCCAAGTAGCTTGTATTCCCCAACACCTCTTACGTAAACTAATTGAGTATGACCGCCTGAAACCAATAATGCGACAAACGGAAATTCAATATCGGGATTATCTATCAATGGAGCGAGCAAATGCCCCTCCATGTGATGAATTGCCACAGCAGGAATCCCCCACCCCCAGGCTAATGCACGACCAATGGATGCCCCCACTAACAACGCACCTGCCAAACCCGGCCCAGCCGTGTATGCCACTCCTTGCAAGGAATCAGCAGCAACCTTTGAATCCGCCAATAACTCTCGAATTAACGGAATCGTTTTGCGCACATGGTCACGTGAAGCCAGTTCCGGCACCACCCCGCCATACTCGGCATGAAGCGTAACTTGGCTATATAAAGCATGCCCCAACAGACCCTCTTTACCCATCCCCGCCGCCGAATCATAGATTGCAACCCCCGTCTCATCGCAAGATGATTCAATTCCCAGCACTTTCATCGCATAACCTCAAATCTATTATATCTACCGACCCATCTGTTAATGCCAGGACGCTCAATTCTACCCACTTAAAACATAAAGACCTACAAACCGTAACTATTCCAGAACGATGGAAACCCATAAAACGTTTAAAGCGGCGAATTTATTAATAAGGGTTTGCGCTCACTCCGCTTAACGGGTAAAATCCGCCGTTCTCCGCATACCGTTCAAACTTTGAGCGGCTATTGCTATAGTATATTGTTTTAAGTCCTTACACTAAAAAGGAGTGAATTAGGGCATGCCATTTGTAAAAATTAGAGAAAACGAGCCTTTTGACATCGCTCTGCGTCGTTTCAAACGCTCCTGTGAAAAAGCCGGAGTATTATCAGAAGTTCGCCGTCGTGAATTTTATGAAAAACCCACACAAGTTCGTAAACGCAAGCAAGCTGCTGCGGTTAAACGACAATTAAAGAAAAGCTCTAGAGAATTGAGCATGCGCGACCGCGGAAAAGCACGTAATCGAGGCCCATTCATTCGTGATGACGCCCAATAAATCTTAAATCATCTTACAAGATAACGGCGAAACTACCGTGAGCTTAAAACTCCAAATTCAAAATACTGTCAAAGATGCAATGCGCGCTCGTGAAAAAGAGCGCTTAGGCGTATTGCGCTTAATCACTGCTGCCATTAAGCAGCGCGAAGTCGATGAACGCATGGAATTGGACGATGAGCAGGTACTTGCCGTACTTAATAAGATGCTAAAACAACGCCGCGAATCTATATCACAGTATGAAGCAGCAAACAGGAAAGATCTTGCGACCGTTGAAAAAAATGAAATTGAGATTATTCAAGCATTTTTACCTGAACAACTCAGTGCAGACGATGTACAGAAATTAGTGCTCGAAACAATCACCCAAACCGGCGCGTCTAGCATGAAAGACATGGGCAAACTAATGGGCGTACTGCAAGCAAAAATAGCGGGGCGCGCCGATATGAGCGCAGTAAGCGCCTTGGTAAAAAAAGCACTATCCGCCTAATACTCAGCTAACGAGAGTACTAGGAGCCCGCCCAAGAACAGACTAACCTACTGCGACCAATCCATTTTGGCCCGATTTTCCGATTAAATTCGTTAAATATGCTCAATATTCGCCTCATTGAGTCGAAAAATCTGACTCAAAAATGGTTTGCCCTCGCTACGATCACTGTTCTTAGACTGGCCCCAGGAGCCTGTCCAAGAACAGACTGACCTACTTCGAACAAACCTGATTGCGCACATTTCTCGATCACAACGTTAAATAGCGACGGCTATTCGCCTCATTCGCAGAAATGGCGTATTTTAGAGGCGAACTGAACAGCTACAAAACCGTAAACCAAAAATCAGGGTGATGAATGGGCGGAAAAATCCCTCAAGACTTTATCGATAACTTAATTACACGCATTGATATTGTAGACATTATAGACAGCCGCGTTCCACTCAAAAAAGCCGGCCACGAATATAAGGCTTGTTGCCCATTTCATAACGAAAAAACGCCCTCTTTTACCGTTAGTCCTAGCAAGCAGTTTTACCATTGCTTTGGATGTAACGCGCACGGCACTGCGCTGGGGTTTTTGATGGATTACGAGCGACTCAGCTTCGTAGAAGCGGTTCATGAACTTGCCAACCTCACCGGTCAAGAAGTACCCTCTAGTAACCCTCTCGGTATACACGCCAAAAAACACCAAGCAACCCAAGACTTATTTGAACTACTTGAACAAGCCAGCCATTATTATCAGCAACAATTAAAAATCAATAGCGCTAAAAACCTTGCTATTGACTACCTAAAACATCGAGGAATTTCCGGAGAAACCGCTAAAACCTTTGCGCTTGGCTATTCACCTTCGGGCTGGCACAATCTTTCAACCGCACTGGGCAACAACCCTGCTAGCGAACACAAATTAATCCAAGCAGGCCTGTTAATTCGCAAGGATAACGGTAAAACTTATGACCGCTTTAGGGAACGAATCATATTCCCCATACACAATAAGCGCGGCAAAGTCATTGGCTTTGGTGGCAGAATACTGGATGACGGAACACCCAAATATTTAAACTCCCCAGAAACTGAATTATTTCATAAAGGCCAAGAACTCTATGGTTTATACCAAGCAAAAAAAGCGCTCAGAGACATACCTCAACTCATCGTCGTTGAAGGATATATGGATGTCATTTCACTTGCGCAACACGGCATTCTGTATGCAGTTGCAACGCTAGGCACTGCCGCAACAATCGATCATATCAATGAACTCCGAAAAACAACGCAACGCATTATTTTCTGTTTTGATGGTGACAGAGCTGGTAAGCAAGCCGCGTGGAAAGCATTACAAACCAGCCTATCCTTGCTTGATGGCGCTGCAGAATTCTTTTTTATGTTTCTGCCCGATGGCGAAGATCCAGACACCATTGTCAAAAAAGAGGGTAAGGAGAGCTTTATTCAGCGCCACAAAGAATCCCTCAGTTTATCAGCGTTTCTATTGGAAACGCTGAGCGCTCAAGCAGACTTAAAGTCTATCGACGGGCGTGCCAAGCTAATCGAAATAACCAAACCCTATATTGACAAAATTCCAGGGAAAAATTATCAAAACCTTCTCATCAACCGACTGTCTGAACTAGTATCCCTGGATGCACGGGATCTTTTTCATCAAGTGAAAAAAAAGAGGCAAATACCCCTTGAAGCTCAGCACAAGCTGGCTAAAGTAACTAAAACACTAGAGCGAGTTCCGTCAATAGTGAGATTCATCATTGAAGCATTACTACACAAGCCAGCATTAGCAACAATGGTTGAAGATATCAATAAATATGTCCAACTTTCATTACCTGGGATAAAAATGATGAAAACCTTGGTTGATTTTTTGACCGAACGCCCTCATCTAAATATGCCTGCTATTATCGAGCACTGGAGAGGCACTCCGGAAGGAGAATATCTCGCCGTACTTGCAAGCAAGGAGTTTCATTTACAAGGCGATGATCTCGTCATCCAGTTTAAACACGCTCTTGAGCGACTCCAGGAGCAATCAGTCGAGCAACAAATTGAGCATCTACTGGAAGAAGCAAGACGTAGATCACTGAACAGCGATGAAAAAACCCAACTACAATCACTACTACAGATAAAGGGATAGAACCAGTCCTTGCAGGATATCCGATAATATAAACTTTAGTGGGCTAATGCACAGTATCGAATAGCATAAGCCTGTAATTTCATGTATGATGCACGGCTATTTTTTCTCTTGCAATAGTAATTAATCTGAGGTCTTTTTGTAAGCATGAATTCCCAGCAACAATCCCAAATCAAGTTATTGATCGCAAAAGGAAAAGAGCAAGGCTACCTCACCTACCGCGAAGTCAATGATCACCTACCTGATGAAATCGTAGAAGCGGATCAAATAGAAGACATTATTACCATGATTAATGACATGGGAATCCCTGTCCATGAAGTAGCGCCAGACGCGGACTCATTATTAATGTCAGACAACGCAGTCACCGATGAAGACGCCGTTGAAGAAGCCGCCGCCGCGTTAGTCTCCGTTGACACCGACTTTGGCCGCACAACTGACCCTGTACGTATGTATATGCGAGAAATGGGAACCGTTGAACTACTGACGCGACAAGGTGAAATTGCACTAGCAAAGCGAATTGAAGAAGGGCTACGCCAAGTCGTTTCCGGATTATCCGCATACCCTAAAACGGTTACAAACTTTCTAAACGTATACACTCGCATTGTTGAAGAAGACTTGCGATTAACAGACTTACTCACTGGCTTTGTCGACCCGAATGAAGATCAAGACGCCATTCCAACGCCTGCCCCACCGAGAGGGGAAGATGAAGAAGAAGTAGATACCGGCCCAGATCCAGAAGAAGCAAAAACACTGGTTAAAGCGCTGACCAAAATAAACAATAAATATCGTGCCGCGATTGAAAAGCATGGTTATCGACATAAAAAAACAAAAGAACTTGCAGCCGAACTTTCAAATGCCTTTTTGCTGTTCAAACTAACACCACGCTTTACGCATCGCATCGTTCAAGATGTTCGAGACATTGTTAGTTTAGTAAGACAAGAAGAAAAGAAACTCATGGACATTTGCATTAAACACGCAAAAATGCCAAAGAAAGAGTTTATCGATTCTTTCCTAGACAATGAAACCAACCCTGACTGGATAGATGACCTCATCAAGGCCAATAAACCTTATTCTGCGTCAATTGAAGCACAAGCAGATGATGCTCGTCGCTCGCAAATGAAATTAGCACACATCGAAATAGAAACGGATTTACCGATTTTTATGCTAAAAGACATTAATCGAAAAATGTCTATCGGCGAAGCTAAAGCCAGACGCGCCAAAAAAGAAATGGTCGAAGCCAACTTGCGCCTCGTAATTGCCATCGCAAAAAAATATACGAACCGAGGATTACAATTTCTTGATTTAATCCAAGAAGGTAATATCGGCCTCATGAAAGCGGTTGATAAATTTGAATACCGTCGCGGTTATAAATTTTCGACTTATGCCACATGGTGGATACGCCAAGCGATCACACGATCCATTGCCGACCAAGCGCGCACAATCCGCATACCGGTTCACATGATAGAAACCATTAATAAACTAAACCGTGTCTCACGCACCATGTTACAAGAAATGGGAAGAGAAGCGACACCCGAAGAATTATCTGAACGCATGGAAATGCCTGAAGATAAGGTACGTAAAGTTTTAAAAATTGCCAAAGAACCTATTTCAATGGAAACACCGATTGGAGATGACGAAGACTCACATCTTGGTGACTTTATTGAGGATCAAGGGCTGCTCGCACCTAGCGATTCCGCCACATTCGAAGGTCTACGCGAATCAACGGTTCGTGTTTTAGAAGGCTTAACCGCCAGAGAGGCTAAAGTATTACGCATGCGTTTTGGCATAGATATGAACACCGATCATACGCTGGAAGAAGTGGGTAAACAATTTGATGTAACCCGTGAACGCATACGTCAAATAGAAGCAAAAGCCCTGCGTAAACTTCGCCACCCGTCTCGCTCAGAACAGCTGCGAAGCTTTTTAGAGGGCGGAAATGGGCCATCATCTTAAAAATAAATAACAACAAGCTTCATTTACAAAACATAATATGTAAAAATTCTCAGATATTCTGCCCCTGTAGCTCAGTTGGTTAGAGCAGCGGACTCATAATCCGTTGGTCGAAGGTTCGAGTCCTTCTGGGGGCACCATTTTCTCTCTTCTATACCCCGCTATCATTCGCAGAAAAGCCAATACGCGTAATACGAATAACATGCTCGATCAGTTTTTTTGCCTTGCTCATGCCAAGCAATTTATAAAGTCTGGGTAATAATTGCCGGCGAATTTCGGATTCAATATTTTGTGGTGTTAACGAATATTCAGCTACCGCCTTAGTCACTACCTGATCTATCCATTTTGCGTATTCGACATAAATCTGTTGCTCCTGCTGTGCCTTACTATCGATAGCGGCTCTGTTAAGTTCGGCATCACCTAAGATTAAGCGAAACAAGCCATAATAAATTTTGGCGGATTGATTATCCGCAAAGCATTCTGGGGTGTTATTCAGCTCTCTGCGTTTTAATTGCTCGTGCAAATCCTTATACAATCGGTATTTTTGATAGGGATGCTCAAACATAGCTTCCGCTGCCGCTATTGCTTGTTTTAATAAACCTGAAAATACTTGCTGTGCATACGGGTCGACGACTAAATTTTGTTCAATACCATATTTTAAACAGGCGCGTATCATATCGGTTTCATTACGTATTTTTTCTTGACTCCATTTTTCGGGATCTTCCATACCTAAATCACCGACCAGATAAACCCCTTTTGGATCTTTAATCGCTTCACCAATGACTTGTTTATCGACGAGCTGGCTAATTTTTTTTTCGTAGCTGCTGTAGCTTATAACTTCCTGCGCATCAATTTTGGTCATTTTTCTGAGACTGAAAAAAAAATACAGATCATCTTTATAACTACGGATATCTGTTTCAGTAACACCAGGTTCTTGAAAAAAATTTATAGAACTCAGCGCAATTTTCAAACATAAAGCAAACTCAGTAAGCGCTTGGTAAAAATCCTCGCGCAACTTTTGCCGAGTATCATAAATTTGACCATGTCCATCATCCATGTATTTAGGCATTAAAATCTGACGGTAGTGCTCCAGGTCTTTCTTATTTTTTACTGCATCAAAAATTGCCAACAAGCTTTGATGCAATTTTGGCAGGCGCTTATACTTGGTATTGACTGGGTGATACAGGCCCTTAATATCATTTATCTCAAACCCGCTCTGGGTATTTTGCGCTAAGTCCCGATACTTTTTGATCGTTGTATCCAACTCCTTTAATATGCCACGATAATCAATCAAAAAACCATATTGCTTTTCTGCATGCAAACGATTGACCCGCGCAACTGCTTGAATCAAATTATGCTGCTTTAAGGCTTTATCGATATATAAAACAGTATTCCTCGGTTCATCAAAACCGGTCAAGAGCTTATCAACCACAATTAAAATCTCTGGGCCTTGATCGCTCGCAAATGCGGCCATCACATCACGTGTATAATCTTCTTCATTTTGCGAGCCAATATTTTTCTTCCACCATTGCTGTAACTCGGGCAAATGACTAGCATCCATCTCTTCGCGAGAATCAGGCGCGGACATCACTACCGCAGTGCGTACCTGCGCCAACTCGTCCAGGTAATGCTTATAACGTATCGCTGAAATTTTACTATCAGTCGCTAATTGCCCCTTCAAGCCTGAAGCCAAAGGTTTTATATTTTCGCTAAAATGTAAAGAGATATCCCATGCAATCAGCTCAATGCGGTTTGCAGATCTATAGATCGCACCCTTCTTGATAAATTTCTTTTTTAAATCAACTTTTTTCTGTTCACCCTGGCCTGCTGTCATTCTTTCGAACCAGTTATCAATGACTTTTTTATTCACTCCAGACCCTGTGGGGTCTTGCTCAAAGCTGAGCATTGGAATGCGTTCTTCGTATAGCAAGGGCGTTACCATGCCGTCTTCAATCGCACGTTGCATCGTATAAGCGTGAATAATCGGACCAAATTTATTCGTGGTTTTATCATTCTTGAGTAAAGGCGTACCGGTAAATGCAATATACGCCGCATTCGGTAAAACTTGGCGCATGCGTTGATGAGTTTCACCGCAATGACTGCGGTGGCCTTCATCAACTAATACGATAATATTCGAACTCGGGTTATAACATTCGGATTGCTTGGAAGCGGTTGAAAATTTATCAATAATCGTAAATATAATACGCTCACTGCCCTGAGCAATACGTTTTGCGAGCTCTTTTCCTGATTTAACTTTGGCGCGCCCACCTTCTTTACTCGTCGCAAGCTCAGAGCCAAACGCACCACTAGCCATAAATGTCTTGCTTAGTTGTTTTTCCAAATCCTTGCGATCAGTGACGACAATAATACGACACTCTTTTAAACCCTCACTTTGAATCAAGGCCTTGCATAAATAAACCATGCTAAATGATTTACCCGAACCCGTGGTATGCCAAATAACACCGCCTTCGCGACCACCCTTATTATTCATTTGCGTAACCCGCTGCAGCATATTTTTAACCCCAAAGGCTTGCGGATAACGAGCAACAATCTTACCCACACGTTTATCGAATAAGATAAAATAACGTATGAGTTCAAGCAAACGTTGCGGGGCCAGCAAACAAATTAATAATTTATCCTGATCCGTAGGGAAAACCTGTGTTTGCGACTGCTCAGAAAAATAATCGGCCACCCACGGTTCGCGATGTTTAAATAATGCGAGTTGTTGTGATAGGTTTAATTTGCTATTTTTGAGCTTTAAAAAATAGGCCTCGTCATAATGCTCTTCAACCCACTTTGCCCAAAACTTGGCGGGAGTTTTAGTCGTCGCATACCGCCCTTCTATACCATTGATGACCAATAACAATTGGCTATAAACAAATAGATGCGGTATTTCGGCAGAAGTTTGATGGCGAATTTGCTGGGAGATCGCTTGTTGCAACAGCTGCTTATTTGCATTAGGTGCATCCGGCCATTGGGACTCAATCACGATCAATGGAAGACCGTTAACAAAGCCCACGATACCAGGCCGTCGATGATCCATACCGGATGTATTCAATACTTCAAATTCATCAGTTACATGAAATTGGTTATTATCGATGTTGTCCCAATCGATAATTGGAATTGTCGGAAAATATTTTTTACCCTCGATAAACTCAGTCACCGCTATACCGAGTGTTAACTGATCATAAATGCGTTCATTTGCGATCAACAGACCTTCATTCAAGATAGGTGATTCAAGGTCACGTACGATTTTCTCAATGGCATTTGCAGACAAGGGATACGACTTGCCTTTATAGGTAAATGTTCGCTTTTGTAATTCGGCGACAAGTATGCCTCGCAATAAAACCGCATTGGTTTTTTGATCACGCGCGATTAAGGCTTGTGGCGCGGATAAATACTCATAACCCATTAACATTAAAAGCTTGAGCGCGGAGATATGCGAACGATAGATTTCCTTGGTTTCAGGAACATCATACATCATGACAACTTAGGCCGGTTCAGATTCCGGCACTGGATCATCAAGAACAACGCGGTGTTTACCGGTAAGCAGCTGCTGTAATAAAATTTTTTTTTGCTGTTTAATAAATGTTTTTTCTTTTTCTAATAATCTAATTTCTTTATCTGCAGCAGAGAGTATTTTTGCTATTTTTTGTTGCTCCTCGAGAGACATAAAGGGAATCAAAATATTTTTTACCATTGCAATATTAAGATTTTTTTGTGTTCCAGGCTGGCCACTATTTGCGAGTTTTTCGCTCGCAAACCACAAATAGTAATATAAGAATTCAACCGCTAAATCGTCTTTCATATCCCGAAAAACAACAAATCCATCATGAATACATACAGGTATACCGACAATCTTTGGCACACCTATCGTTGCACAAATAGACATAATTAATTCACCAGGCTCTACTGGAACACTTTTTTTCGCGCCTAAGGAAGATAAATACTGACTCGTCGATTCCAAAAACTCGGTAGACGAGGCAGTGACATCAGATATACGCACCCAGCCTCGTCCCTTTTCTGAAAACCATTTACTATCCTGTATCGGGCGTGGCGAAGCACCGCGTCGCACAGCACAAAGACTACCCAGTTTTACAAAACCTAACGCTTGCGATCCAAGTTTTTCCAACCTTGTTTTCCCCGTTAGCAATTGCGACATAAGTGCTTTCTTCTGAGTTTTGCTATTTTCAATAAGTCCTTCAACTGCTTTTACTGCTTTATCCCAAGTGGAAAGTATTTGGGAAATCTTCTTTTGCTCAGATAGCGGCGGTAACGATATTTTGATAGAGTGCAAATCATTACGATTCACACCAGGCACACCCGTTTTTCCACTAAACTTCTTATAATCGATTCGACTTAATACGTAATAAATAAACTTAGGATCATTGCCAAAAAAATTTTTCACCCATAGCGCAGTATTTAGCGGCCAATAGTCTTCTTCTACATAGAAAACTTCGCCAATCGACCCATATCGCCCGGTAACTACCCCCGGCGAATCGGCTTGAGCCTTGTTATGAAAACCGGATATACCAGCGGATGAAATAACGGGGATTTTTCCTTTAACCCGATTTTTAGCTGGCAAATCAAAACCACGCTGCAAAAAAGCGACACTGCCTAGTTTTTTTATTTCCCATCCTTCAATCACTATACCCCAACTCCTTTAGGTATTTATCCATTTCAGTTTCTAGCTCCGTAAGTTGCGCTTTCAATACCTCGCGCTCTTTGCGAATGGTTATTAAGTCAAGTTCTTCCTCTTCTTCAAATGTATCGACATAACGTGGAATATTTAGATTAAAATCGTTTTCCGAAACTTCCTTAAAACTTGCAAGATAAGCATATTTATCAATTGATTCACGCTTTTTATTGGCTTGAAGAACTCTGTTTATATCTTCTTCGCGTAAGAAATTTTGATTTTTTCCCGATAAAAATTTGCGACTTGCATCAATGAATAGAACTGCGTCGTCGTTCCTATTTTTTTTAAAAATCAAAATCGCTGCTGGAATACCAGTGCCATAAAAAAGCTTTTCGGGCAAACCTATTACGGTATCTAATAGATTCTCTTCGATGAGTTGCTTGCGAATTTTCCCTTCGGATGCACCACGAAACAAAACACCATGCGGCACAACCACACCCATGCGTCCTGTTTGTGGCTTTAGTGTTTCTATCATATGCAGGATAAAGGCATAGTCGCCCTTGGTTTTTGGGGGTATTCCACGACGAAAACGACCAAACGGATCATACTCTGCGCTATCATGCCCCCATTTTTCGAGTGAAAAAGGCGGGTTGGCGGTAACCACATCAAAGTGTTTTAGCGTATGATCACTGTCGATCAATTTTGGATTACGAATAGAGTCGCCCCATTCGATGCGGTGGTTGTCTTCAGCGTGTAAGAACATATTCATTTTAGCAAGTGCCCAAGTAGAGCCAATGGCTTCTTGCCCATAGAGCGCATATTTTTTTGAGCCATTAAAATGCTCACGAATTTTTCGACCGCATTTTAATAACAAGGACGCAGAACCACATGCTGGGTCACAAATATCGTCACCCTCTTTAGGCTCTAATAACTCAGCCATCAGATCGGATACTTCGGGTGGAGTATAAAACTCTCCGGCTTTTTTTCCACTCGTGGCGGCAAAATTTTTGATTAAAAACTCATACGCATTACCGATAATATCGAGCTTTCCAATTCGACGTGGGCGCAGATCGAGAGTTGGCTTGGCGTAATCCTCTAGAATATGGCGCAAGATGTCGTTCTTTTGCTTGTCTTCACCTAATTTATTGGAGTTGAAACTAATGTCTTGAAATACGTCACGCAACTTGGCGATATTTGCATCTTCGATTGCGTGCAAGGCTTGATCGATGCGCTCACCATTTCCCGGCTCGTAGCGTAATGCATGCAATTGCCAAAAGCTTGCTTCAGGAGGCAAAACAAAGCGTTCATTTTTTAATAACTCCTCGATGAGTTCAGGCTCATCACCGTATTTTTTTTGATAATCATCGTAATGATCTTGCCATACATCAGAAATGTATTTAAGGAACAGCATGGTTAATACATAGTCTTTATAAATACTGGGATCTACTACACCACGAAAGGTATCACAGGCTTCCCATACCGCTTTATTAATTTCAGCTTGATCAATAGGCGTATTCATTCTTACCCTTGTTTATATAGTTTGTGTTTACTGTTTTGCTGTTTTCATCATTTCATCAAATCATAAACAATCGTATTCATCATTTTTTTTCGATTAAGCAATAATTGTTGCATAACATGCTCTTCATCCTTACTGAGTTTTTGCAAACATGCAATCGCTTGCTGTTTTCTTAAACTCGGCACGATAATACCCAGATCCGCCAAGGTGCTTGCTTGAGTATAAGGGATACTCGTTCCTGCGCTGTTCTCCGCCAAATATTGTTGTGCGGGTTTTTGATTGAGATACCACTGTAAGTATTCGGGTAGTAACTCCTCTGCATTCACTCGAATAATCAAAAACTGGTTCGCAGCTTGATAATTACTGCCCTTCCTATCAAATAAGGCCGCATTTCTATTGGCGCCACGCGCACGTAACAAAACATCACCACGCTGCAGCGCACGTTTTATTTTTATGTTTTTTAACTCGGTTTGAATAACGTGTGAATAGTCGATTTCATTATTACTTTTTACGTCTTTTATTTGAATGATAGACGCATTGCCATTGTCTACTGGCTTAATCGCCTCACGCAAGCTTAGTCCTGTGCGAATATTAGCCACTTGTTCGAGCTTAATGAGTTTTGTTCGGTTCATTTTACAATACCACCTATTGATAGAGAAAACGCACTTAAATAGCTTAAATATAAAAAAGGGAGCTAATGCCCCCTACAAAAATACCCACTTATGGCTAAACTATTAAGCACTCATTTCTGTAGAAGCTGCCCGGTGGCGCTCCTCTTTTTTCAGCGGAGTATATGGCTAAGTTTTGCTTTAACCAATGAAAGGCATCATCACTCAGTTTCATCCAAGCGGCCTCCCCGGTTACTTGCGCGACAATGAGGCCATCATCAATATCCATGGTTTTTGCAAGATGATCTCGGATACTTAACGCACCATCTTCACTCACGATCATCCACATGGAATCCAGCACATGCACATAATTTTGATAAGAGCGAATAGTCTTGTATAGCGTATCGTAGTCGCGTTGTTTACGTAGATCATAGTTGATGATATAAATCTTCATTGCTTGTTACCTCTATACGTTATGGGTGAATGACTGCGGCAGAACGGGCTGCTACCGGTTCTGCCAACTTTGATGATGCTGATATCGATCGAGTTATCGCTAAAGAACATCGCAAACCAGTTAATTACCGGGACGGGATATCTCTAATTATTACAGTAGACAGGCTACTGCATTTATTACAGACAATAGTATATGACTGTTTAAGCGGGTTGTGAAGGTTTTTTTGACAGAAAAAGGCCGATTCCAACGTACAATTTCATTTCAGTCTTCTTATAAATTGACAATTATATCGAGTCTGACCCCATTTATTCTTTATTCGTTCGACCCCATTTATTCGTTCGACCCCATTTATTCGTTCGACCCCATTTATTCGTTCGACCCCATTTATTCGACCCCATTTATTTCCATTTATTTTTTTCGTTTTGTGGCGAAGCGAAATGAAGAGGACGCGCAATAACACCTATATCTCAATCGCTACGGGTATATACGCAGGGGCCGAGCCTTGAGCGCTTACCTGGCGAGTTCGCCAGGCTTTTTGCATCATGCCATTTTTTAATCGCATCTATTTCTGCACGTACAAGTGACCGCCCCTGAGCCGCAACCTGATCTAAATAGGAAATAATTTCGTCGGCCTGTTTTTTATCGTTTATGATGGCATTAATTTCGTCAACTGACCCTGCGGTTAACTCAGCAATACTCTTGTCCAGCAATTTACTTGGTTTCTCAATTTTTTTAATATGTATGTTATTACCAACGATAAATATGACGAAGGTTAAATAGGGCAAAAAATAAAACATCATGGCCCAGTCCGGTTCCGCTTTTCCTATCATTGGGATCACGGTGACAATCATTAATGTAACGTACGCCACAACAATAAAAACCATTGTAGTCATGAAGCGTATATTCTTTTTCTTGTATTCTGCCCTTTCACTGGCAACTTGCTCACGTTTTTCTGAAATATCAGCGAGTGTAGGCGGAGCCATAGTAAAATCGATATCAATTGACATTATCTACTCCGGTTATGATTAATTCTGTTTTCCGTTTTCTAAGAGCCTGTCCGAGAACAGCGATCGTCACGCACGCTCTCGCACATCCCTGTGCTTCGCTGCATAAGACCATCCATGGCCAAAAAAGTAAGCCTGATTAACGTAGGTTTTTCAATCAAACAAGGCGAATAGCCGCCGTCGCTATTCAACAAACTTGATCGAGAAACATACATAACCAGATTTACTCGCAGCAGGTCAGCCTGCTCTCTGAATCAGCCGTCAATTGCAACAGCAGTAGATCGTTGTCCCCGTTTTACAATTACAAGTGATCACATTCGGCTATTGTATACATGACACCTGCGGAACGAAAGCTTGGAATTCAAAACGTAACTTAAATTCCTTTCAAAAAAATTGGCTACTACACCTCGCGGATTAGCCCCTGCCATTCGCTAGTAGTTCGCGTCAAATTCCAATTAGGAAACTCAACGGTGACCCTCCTATGCTGGACACAAATGACTTTCAATTCACGCATGAAAATAATTTATGGTTGTCAGCACGATAAAAAAGAACATAAAATACCTAGCTAGAAGCTGTTGCAAAGTTGATTTTAAATCAGAAATTTTCTAACGTGAAATACGATACGGAATATACCTATAGCAAACTTGAGTTAGCAAAAGCCCAGCTAGAAAAGGCAATTGAATTATTTCTTGAGGAGTCGAATTACGCATGTTCAATTACATTGGCTGGTGCAAGGGAAGCTTCTGATAGAAGAAGGGAAAGAGCCTGAACTAAAAGAATATGCAACGCAGTGTGCTGAAGATTCGAAAAATATAGTGGATACTGAGTTACAAGAAAAGGATTTCGCCACTGAAGCTAATTATTTCAGAAATCATTGTAAGCACTACATGGATGGCAATCCAATTACTATTTCAGGCTGGGCTGCGAGCGGCATATTGAACCGTGCTATTACCAACTACTTTAGCCTGACGGGCGAAGAAACAGAATTAATGAAGCAATTCAACTGGAAAGTAAATGGTGTGTAACCGTATAACCAGTCACTCCAAAAAAGGGGGAGCCAGAGCCCCTTTAGCGCTGCCTTCGTCTACATGCTCCCTTCTTACAAAGGCTATGGTTGGACTTGCACCAACTATCCGGGATACCATGCCGGTCACACGCGTATTCGCTACCGCTCATTATCACACAAAAAACCGCCACTTTCAGCAACCGCTGATGTAGGCGTATGTTTATAAACCCAATAAATACAAATCGTTCCAGCGGACGTTATGTGCCTAAAACACGTAAAATCAAATTTTTAAGCCATTGTGAATTAAATAGATCCATCGGTTTTTAGGTTTCTATGCTGATTTTATTTTCTTCTACATGACATTTATAGGTTTTTAACTTTTTTTCGGATTTTATTACATTTAGCACTTGAACAATGATCGGCGGAAAGTTGGCCCATTTTTCGACTTCGCCTGTTTTTATATTAAATTCGGCCCGGTGGAATTTACATTGTAAAATGCAATTGCCTTTAATTCGTCCTTTTTCCAGGGGCATATTTAAATGGGGACATTTGGCCTGAGTCGCATAGACTCCATCCTCTAGGTGAAATACAAGAATACTTTTTCCATCAATATTAAATTTTTTCATACCGCCTTTTGCTATATCACTGCAAAGACCTATTTCAGTATGCGCCACTTATCGTTCCTTTAGCTATTGTTTCGGATGGCTATTTTGTTTGAAGCTTAGGTGAAAAGCAAGCGCTCAATGAGTAGACATGAAAAGTGAAAAATCGCCGTTTTATGTAATAAATGTAATACTATTGTAACAATTTGACCGTTTAATAGGCCTCTTTCCATTATCCTTCATAAAAGTGCTATCTATGCTAACTAACACGATCTTAGTTGTTGAAGATGAAAAAGCAATTAGAGACATGATAAAAGTAGTACTTACCAAGGCAGGCTACACGGTGCTTACGGCAGGCAGTTCGGAAGAAGCCTTGGTTAGCATTGCAGACCTGAGGCCTGATTTGATTCTTCTTGATTGGATGATGCCCGGATCTAGTGGCATTGAATTAGCCAGAAGGCTTAAAAATGGGGAGCTAAATAAGGATATTTCACCCTAGCGTTGCATAAAAATAGTGAAACCTGTTACGCCACCTTATCAATGGCATCCATTAAGTGTAACAACTCTTTTCCCAAGCCCATCTACGAAAATATTGCCTATGGCTTGCGTCTGCAAGACATAAAATCAAAACGAGTTTTAGATGAGGCGATTGAAAAAGCATTACGTGGTGCTGCACTATGGGATGAAGTTAAGGATCGTTTGCAAGACAGCGCCTTAGGTTTATCGGGTGGTCAACAGCAGCGTCTTGTTATTGCGCGAGCGACGGCAATCGAACCTGAGGTTTTGTTGCTTGATGAGCCTGCCTCTGCGCTGGATCCTATATCCACATTGAAGATTGAAGAATTAATTTATGAGCTGAAGAATAGGTATACAATAATTATTGTCACACATAATATGCAGCAGGCGGCTCGGGTTTCTGATTATACAGCCTTTATGTACCTGGGTGGTTTGGGCGGTTCGATCCTTGGAGCGTGTAGGCGACCGTGCTACCAATATCTGTGAGTATGTCATTTATCTCGTGAATGGGCGCGATGTTCGCCATATTACTCAAGAGCAAATGGATTTTTCGATTATCGGCAAGAAAAAATAGCAGTCACTTGGCTGAAGCTATTTGTTTTCGCGATTAGTCTTTCTTGATATACACTATTGAAATTTTAAACAATTAGAGAAGATTTCGGTCAATGTATCCGCGCCAAGTTATCCGTTTTTTTGCATTTTTTTTATTCATTTTTTTAGCCGCTTGCGCCACATTAACTCCGAAAGAAGTTATTACTTCTCCTGGCTTATTATGGCTGATTGAGAAGCCAGGTGTGCAGCCGAGTTATATTTTTGGAACCATTCATTCTGAAGACCCTAGAGTGACAACAATACCGGACAGGGTATATTCTGCTTTTAGTGCGGCTGATTCCGTGGCGTTTGAAATATTGTTGGATAACAAGTCTTCGCAAGAAGCAGCTCGAGCGATGTTTTTTACGGATGGGCGAGAGCTAAAATCAGTCGTTGATAGAAAAACATATTCTCAAGCAGTCGATGCAATGAAGCACAATAAGATCGATGAAGGCATTGTTAACATGATGAAGCCTTGGGCAATATTTGTCACCTTAAACTTGCCGGTCCAGAAAACAGGTTTATTCCTTGATGTCATCTTGTTTAATGAGGCGAAAAAAAAGAATAAGGAACTTATAGGTCTGGAAGAGATCATGGAACAAGTAGATGCATTGGCCGGCATGTCAGACGCTGATCAAATTGTGTTATTGAAGTCAACTTTGCAAGAATATGAAAAAAATAGTGATTTCATGGATAAGCTGCTTGATGTATATCTTTCGCGAGATTTAGAAAAAATTCTGACCTTGTATGAAAAATATCAACTCACGATTGAACCGAGAGTCGCAAAAATATTTAACCAACGAATACTGATTGCGAGGAATTATCGAATGCTAGAGCGTATGCAAATATTGCTGGAGAAAGGAAACTCATTTGTCGCTGTTGGCGCATTACATTTGCCGGGTGACGAAGGTATTTTAAATTTGTTGCGATTGCAACATTATCAAGTAACTTCTGTTTACTAATGGGTCGATATCGGCCGCCAACACCCGAGGCATCGAAATATATAACACCTGAAGGTAAAAAAATGCTGGTTGAGGAACATGATTTTCTTTGGAAAAACAAGCGCCCTAAAATTGTTAAAAAAATTTCTGCAGCCGCAGCGGAAGGTGATCGTTCTGAGAATGCTGAGTATATCTATAGAAAAAAAATGCTGAGAGAAATTGATTCAAGAGTGCGATTTTTGCGTAAGCGTTTAGAGGGTATTATCGTAGTGGACGCTGTTCCCACTGTGACTTTTAGGATAATCCTACTATTTTCATTTTTTATTTCTGTTTCTTGGGCAGGGGAAACCGTATATAACGTTCCTGGGGAAGAATATTCAACCATTGAGGAAGCGCTCGAAGCCATTGGTGAAAAAGAATTTGTAGCCGAGAACTCTTACGTCATTGAAGTAGAGCCGGGAATATATAGTTTAAATATTGCTATTCCGGCTGATAATATCACCTTACGCGGAAAAGTAACTTCACGTACATTTCTAAAAAGTGATAACGATTCTGCAGATGTAATCAATCCCATTATCGATATTGATTTCGTCAATAATGTCAAAATTGAAAATTTTACCTTTATTGGCTCTGATCTTGCCATACAAATAAATAATATTCAGGAAAACCTAGATATTCAATTTAATGTTTTCAATATGGGTGCAGGAAATACCGCGATTTCGTTTATTAATAACTCCCCTGTCAGCATTAAGAACAATACTTTTTATGATAACCAAAATGCGATTGATTCTTTAAATTTAATGGTTTTAATCAATCATAATTTGCTGAGCATCACGAATAATATTTTCGCTAAAAATGATTTAGCCATCACAACACAAGTTTCAGAGGCAAATATTTCTTATAGTTGCTTGTTTAATAATACGAATAATGGAGCACTCGGGTTTTCGTCAACAACAGGAGCCCCATTATTCGTTAATGCCCCAGAAAATAGCGGTGATAATATTTATGATTTTCATTTAAGGGCTGATTCTGCATGTATTGATGTGGGCGATATCAATGGAAGTGGAGATTCTATTACCGGAGATGATGCCGACGATGCGGGTGCATTTGGTGGTGCAACACTCGATAAACATCCGTATCCAGCGCTTAATGTCACTGCCGGTGATGTAACGACCACGAATGCGGATGTGGTAACGTATAGCATAACACTCTCCTGGGACGCGAATGAATCCTATGTCATGCAGAAAGATGCCGATACCGTTGGGAGTTATAAGATTTATTATGCGAATCAAAACTTTACTCGAGAAGAGGTGACGACGAATCAAGTGACATCTCAGGTTGAAGTGACGACATCCACCACCTTAACCGATATTGCTTCGACGGTTGTTACTCCTTCGCCACCTGTAGGCATTAACACCTCGATATCGAATCAGTTAATTTCTGTTGCCTGGGATTCTGTGGAAAATGCAATAGGATATTATGTTTATTACGGAATTAACTCAACAACTGAAAATAAATCAGCGCTGTTGACGGGAACTTCCTACGACATTGAAGGCGTGCTTAATAATCAAACGTATCATATTGCAGTTAGTGCCGTGACTCAAGAAACCCTTTATTATGCGGTGTCAGTCATTGATGCTTATGCGAATGAAAGTTACTTTGAAGATGACTTAATTCAACGCTCAAGATTAAGTGGCGAATTGGAGAGCGAGCTATCTGATATTGTCCTTGCTATACCTGAACAGCTTGTTGCTTATCCTGAGCTGCCCAACAAGTCTTGTTTTTTGGAAAACTTAGAGGTTTATTCTAGTACCGAGCTTGATAATATGCGCACCTATAGAGACAACGTGTTAAAAACGAACCTTGTTGGTCAATTGCTGGTTGATCTCTACTATCTGGTGAGTCCAATGATGGTCTCTTTAGTTGAACGAAGTACAATGCTTAAAGAATTTTTTGTGAGCACTGCTATCATGACGTTACCATTAGTTATTATTATGCAAGAAAGCTATTTAGTTGTTGTTTTTTTATGGATGATTTTTTTGGCGACTATTATTACCTGTGTTCCGATTTACCGATTGGCATCACGATGATTCAATGCATCATTTTTACTATCGTTGCTGGCTTTCTGTCAATAAGCCTGGTGCAGGCGGAAATCAAAAAACCCGATATTCGTTGGTCTACAGAAACTAAGTTAGGTTTATTTCAGCCGGATTTGCCCGATTGGAGTGAGTATTATGGATCTCAATATTCAGTGATGGGCTCTCAAGTGATTGCTTATAAAGTCTTTCCTTTTTTGGAAATCGGTATTGATGGAAGTTATATTTATAGTAAGGGACAGGGTGATTTGCCGCTGAATAATACCCGAGGCGGAGAGGTAACATTAGAATATTTTCCATTGTCCGCCAATTTGACCTTACGCGGAAGAGTTTTCAAACATCAATGGTTGGTTCCGTATTTTGGCATGAGTATTGGACAGCTCATTTATTTACAAGAAATTACTGGGCAAGCATCTGTCCAGGGCTATGTCAATCAGAACTACGTAAGAATAGGCTTGCAGTTTTTGCTAAATCACTTTGATCGCAAAGCAACAAGAAATTTGTACGATGGCTTTGGTGTGCAAAATACATTTTTTACCGCAGAGTATATGTTAATGGCGGCGACTGAACCTGGAAGCAATACGGACTTATCAGGTCAGGCCTTGCTCTTTGGGATAAGCTTGGAGTACTGAGTTCGCAGCAGTTGACCGCTACAAAATAACGTTATGTTATGCAGTCGTTAGAATTTAGGAGAGTCTTTAGCGCAACGAAAACCGACATCTTCTTAAGCTTTTAGCGAATTTTATACTTTTAGTGCTTGGCATTTATAGAATATCGTGGCTGCAGCTTTATATTTATTGAGTGTCGTGGTATTAATAACAGAGTTCTTTTACTTAGTTAATTTAAGGAATGCAGTCATTCAACCTGAAGTAGAAACGCTAAGCTCATTACCCGCTGGTTTACTTATTATTATTGTTGGGGGCATTATCCTCATGGCCGGGCTCATAAAACGAATCTGGGAAGTAGTCGATCATCGCCCCTTGAGTGCCGCGCATAAGCTCATTTTTATTGCTGTTGGTTTGGCTATGATTGCTGCGGGTAGCTATTTGATAAATCTTTAGATTTCCCGTTACGATTTTCTGGTTTAGCTGGCTAATTTTCCGAAAATACGAAAGCCTGCGATATACGTCCCCGCACCGGAACCCAGTGAGCTGAGTATAAAAATGAGCAATATTCGCGTAACGCGGTTTGTCCACCAGCCTTTCCAGTGTACGGTATCTGTCCGAAGTCGTTCAAAGTCTCCTACGCTAGGTTTCCTAATAACGGATTCAATGGCCGCTGCAGCCATTCCCACGCCAACCATTGGGTTGAGTGAGGTCAGAGGTGCCGCTAAAAAAGTTCCTAATATGGTAATTGGATGCGCTAAAGCCAGTGTGGCGCCGATGGCGGCCAAACCTCCATTGATTAAAATCCAGTCTTTAACCAGGTCTAGGCCTAGATCTGTATTGCGTGAAAAACCAATAATAAACCCGCTGATAATAAGGGCGATGATTATCCATGGTAAAAATTTCCACCATGAACGAGCTTCTGGAATGTGGTCGAGTTGTTCAATGGTTTGATCAGGGTCTATTATGCTGTTATCAAGGTATTTTTTCATACCCTTGAGGTGGCCAGCGCCAATAACAACGAGGATGTTTTTGTGTTCAGTATTAATTAACTCTTGTTCGATTCTCGCCGCCATGTAACGATCTCGCTCATCAACAAGCGGGATATAAATATCATTGGCTTCCTCAGAAAACTGAGAAAATGTGGATTCTAGGATGTCGCCTTGTTTCAGCTTTTCAATTTCGTCCTCTGAGACTTCTTGGCGAGTAACTACGCTTCCAAATAGGCTACTGACAATGCTGAAACGTTTCCACCAGGGAACACTTTTGTAAACTCTTTTTAGGGTAGTGCCGATTTCACGGTCAATCAGTAAAACATCTAAATGATGTTTTTGAGCTGATTTGATAGCAGCGCACATTTCTTGACCTGGCTTAATGCCAAATTGATCAGCAAGTCGTTGTTGATAAGCGCCAAGCGCAAGTGAGGCGGCTACCATTGAAGCTTGGCCTTCACGGATAACTTTGAATAAATCCATTTTTGACATTGCATCAGGATTAATCAACGCATTATGTCTGCTTGGGCAGAGTTCAATCGCAACCGCATCAAATTCATTGCTGTCGAGTAATTCAATAACTTTATCCGCGCTGGCTTTGGAGATATGCGCGGTGCCGAGTAAGGTGATTTTGCGTTCACCACGTTGGATAATTTCAATGGGTTCAGCGCTAGACTCGACCTTTGGTTCATCGTTGTTTAGTTGCATAAGGTGCCAATATTATTCTTACATAAATTAAAAGTGGTGTAGAGTTTAGAATAGCATGGCCTTTCTTTAGAAAGCTCAACGACACAATAATTGCGCAGTGAGAGTTTCTTAGAAGCGCTCTCACGGCTCACTAAGTCAAACAAACTCCAGATTAATAGCGCCAAAACAATATCATACCAGTACTATAGTTGCATCTAATGAATGCCTACCGAAGGGAATAACATGAGATTCAAACGATTGGGAGCTATATGAAACAAATCTATATTGCTTCGGATGTAGTCAGTGCACGAATTATCTGTGATATGTTGAATAGTGCAGGCCTAGAGGCTCATATCAGAGGTGAGCTGCTTACCGGAGCTGCAGGTGATTTACCGGTTAATTTATTTCCTACGGTTTGGGTGGTAGATGATAATGATGAGGACAAAGCATTGAAACTCGTCGAGGATTTTGAAAGTTCTCGGCCGGAGAGCCAATTGTTTGATAGTGTTTGGCCTTGCCCAGATTGCACCGAGGTGATAGATGCGCAATTTACTCAATGCTGGAATTGTGGTTTTAACCGAGTTCGTTAACAGGAGCTTGTCCGAGAGTGCTTATTGTTGCGGGAATTTACGGATAGAGCTGAGCTTGGATGTGGACTTTTTAGTGTGGTCTATATTGCTTTCAGCGCGGGTAAATAAGCTGGTTTCATCACTTGCATCCTTGGGGTAGGTTGCAACACCTACACGAACGGCGATGGGCAGTGATTTACCATCGCCAATATTGATCGGATTCTGGGTAATCGCGTTAATGATTCGGTCTTTTGTTTCATCTCCTCCCTGTTCATCGCTTTCAGATAAGATGATGGCAAATTTATCTGCATTATATCGCGCCGCTATATCCGTAGGCCGTATGGTGTTGGTGATTTGAATGGCGACTGAGCATAAAACGGAATCTCCTATGAGCCGACCATAGGTTTTATTGACTCGTCGGAAATTAACGATATCAATGAGTAATAATGAAAAGTTTCGTTTGTAACGTTTTGCACGTTGGATTTCGACATTGATTTCATCGTGAAATTTTTTGCTTTCGTACAAACCTGTCAGCGTGTCATGGATAGATAAATAGTCTAGATCGCTTTGTATTTTGGAGAATTTTTCTGCCATCCCATTGAAGGCCTCGGCAAGATGCCCAAGTTCGTCATTATTTTTAGGGTTTATTCTACTATTGAGATCACCCTCTCTAAATTTCTTAATGGTGTGCTCTAGTCGTCGTATGGGCTCTAAGACAGTTTGGCCCAATGCAAAGGCCTCAAAAATAGCTAAGATGACTCCTAGGCTTAATATCAGTAAAAGCAAAGATATTGAGCGCCATTCTTCTTCCTGCGCGGCAAATCTAATTTCTCCAATTCGATTTCTCGATGAATTTTGCAATTCATCGATAACAGCTATGCTATGCGATAAGTGGCGGCTAAATTCGTTTATTTGACGGCCTATCAGCTTATCTTGATCTACCGTTGTGCCTTTATTGAGCAAAGAGTTACCAAGAGATCTTGCGGTATTCCAGGTATTTCGTGCCGTAGAGAGCAAGCTTTGCTCATGCGGCAGCAACTGAATGGAAGACTGTATATTCTCAAAGGTTCTTTCTGTTTCAACCGCGAGCCGGGTGAAAACTTCGCGATCGCTGGTTTCGCCTCGATTCATATATTGCACAAACGGCAACTCAGTTTGAATTAGTTGGGTTTTCAGCTTTCCGGTGAGGACAATGTTCTGCACAGGTGTGGTTGCGGCATGTTCGAGGGAATCGGTAGAGCTGTGAATCGACTTTATTGCGCTCAATAACAGAACTATTGCGGGTATTAGCATCAAGCCCACACTCGCAAATATACGCGTTTTTAGTGAAATGCGAAATTTTGGCAGATTACTCATTCACATACATTCCTTTTGGTGCCTATGCCTGTGTTACCAACAATGCGAGCACTGGCAGGATCTAGGATGATTCCTTAGAAGAGTATAAGGCTTATTGTCTGTATTTAGATAGTTATCGGTGTGTTGAGACTTAAATTTAACCTAAAGTCCGCAATGGGTCGTGAGGCATGCGCGCCCATCCCTAAGGATGGAGTTCTGCTGCTACCGTTATTGAGGTGCACGATTGATCAAGCTGCTCATCACGATAGCATATACGACCGATCATAAATGCTACGTTTAAATCTGTCAGCCGCAATTCGGTTCTACCGGTTTTTCCACCTGTGCAACTTACGCTTAAAGAACTAGTAAATGTGCAGCTAGTTTCACCTACAGAGATGCAATCTGAAAGCACCGAGGCTTCTGCCCCACAATCTTGTCGAAATATAAACCCAAGATCTTCGTCTTCAACAGACGGTTCGTTGCGAATAAAAAAATCAAAGGTATGCTCTTGCGAGGCATTACCTTTTGTTTCCCAGCGCAAACTAAATCGATTAGTCGGCGGTAAAGCAGTGACAAAAACGCGATCGATTCCATCGGCAGTTTGGGTATTTGAGGGAGCTAATACTTCAAAAACGGCCAGTTCTGGGCCCGTATTAATCTGCCCTGCCCCACATCCTGAGAGTGTTGCCAATGCGAATAATAGTAGAAAGTGTGTTTGTCTCATTATGCCCTCGCTAAGTAGGTTGGGATATGGGAGCATTTTAAAGCTCGGTCAGTCTGTTAAAATCACAAGGGTGAGCTAGATGAAAGCCAGCAACAACCAAGATTGTTAGTGGGCATTAATCCTTGATGGTTTCAACAATAGCACTTTACTCGGTTAAAATTAAGCAGAAATGAATCGCGATAGTCCCTTACTCAGGATTTTTAGTTAATTTCGGAAAATCATCGGTAAGACCCATTGCTTGTCGAATAATCTTGTTTTTTAAGGGATTTAATTTATGGGTTAATGAGAGTCCTGAATTTCGTATAGCAACCCAGGGTTGATCGGTATTACAGAAAAGTCGTTTAAAACCATCCATTGAAAACATCGTTAATAAATTCCGACCTTTACGTTTTCTTTCATATTTTCTAAGCAGGCTATAAACACCGATGTCTTGGTGTTTACTATGAGCACGCTCAAGGATTTGGGTAAGATCTGCGACATCCATTAAGCCAAGATTAACCCCCTGCCCGGCTAATGGGTGGATAGTATGCGCAGCATCACCCACTAAAACGACTCTTGATTTGCAATAGGTTTTGCTGTGTTGCAGTCGTAATGGAAAAGCAGCGCGTTGTGCTACATTAATGACTTCGCCTATTTCGCTGGAGCCAAGTGCTTCGTTGAGTGCGGCGATAAATGCGGCGTCATCTAATGTAAGCAGATGATCCGCTGCTGCTTCAGCGGTCGTCCAAACAATGGAATACTCATCTGATGAAACGGGTAAAAACGCTAAAGGCCCTGATGGTAGGAAGCGCTGCCAGGCACCCGGTGTTTTTTCAGCAGACATTTTCACCGTTGTAACCAGTCCTTTTTGACCATAAGACCAGCCTTCTGTTTCTATTTTAAGTTGCTCGCGCACCCACGATCTTGCACCATCTGCGCCGATGATAAGTTTAGCATCTAGAGTTTGTCCTGAATCCAAGGAAACTTGAACGGAAGTATCAGATACTTCGAGAGCCGTGGGCTTGCTGTGGCTGAGATAGTTAACATTGTCATGTTGTTTTAAAACATCCAGCAAGGCACCGACAATAACGCTGTTTTCGATAATATGGCCAAGGTTGGGTTCACCGATATCTTCTGCATAGAAGTCTATGCTGCCGTCGCCGGTGGCATCCCATACATGCATTTCTTCATACGGTTGCACACGCCTATTCTCTATGCCTTGCCAAACACCCGTATTGATAAACACATTTTGTGAGGCTCTGGTTATCGCGCTTACTCTGAGATCGTAAACCTCAGGTGACCAATGGGATTTCCCAGGTCCAGCATCAACCACACAGATTTGTATTGGGAGGTGCGCAAGCGCAGCAGCTTGTGACGCGCCGACCATTCCTCCACCAATAATCACCACGTCATAATTCTGAAGCTTGTTGTTCTTTTTGGACATTTTAGTTTTTTTTTTCAAATCGAAAGCCCTCTGGATAATCGCGGCAAGCGTCCGGTAACTCCCATCGCTTGGCGCGCAATTTGATGCTTGAGGGGCGGGATAATATCGGCTAAAAATAGACCGCTGCTTCTTGCGTGTGCCAATGGCGCAAATTCATTCGAGAAGATACGTGCTAGTGTATCGGTAATTGCGGCGACTTTTATTTGATCGGGTTTGCGGCGTTTTTCGTATTGCTTTAAAACACCTAAGCAACCAAGGTCTTTATGCGCACGGTGATTAAGGATCAGGGTCTCAGCCAGCTGGGATACGTCACGTATTCCTAGATTAAATCCTTGTCCAGCGATGGGATGTACGGTGTGGGCAGCATTGCCGATGAATACCACACGTTTTCTAATATGCTCTTTAGCACGCATCATGGTGAGCGGATAAGCAGATCTTTTAGCGGTTTTGTGAAAGCCTCCCAAGCGATAACCAAAACGTTGTTCCAGATGAGAGAGAAATTGTGCATCGTTTAAAGCGAGTATTTCTTCTTTATTTTCATCACGCACCGTCAATACCAATGAACAGCGATTTTCGCTGAGTGGTAATAAGGCTACCGGACCGGATGATGTGAAGCGCTCATAGGCAATATTATGATGGGGTTTACGCGGGGAGACGGTGCTGATAATCGCTGTCTGACCGTATTCCCAATGATGACAATCTATTGCTAGTTGTTTTCTCACCGCAGAATTAGCGCCGTCAGCAGCGATGATAAGTTTGCTCTTAAGAGTGCGCTTTTGCTGGTCTTGCTCAATAGTGATACTTGCAAAATTTTCATTTATAAAAAGATCAATGAGCTTGGCAGGACAAATGAGTTGGATATTTTCGAATTGCCTCAGTTTCTCATTCAAGGCCGAGCCGATAACGCGATTTTCGACCACATATCCTAGCGCATTCACACCTACTTGCTGGCTATCGAGACGAGTAACTCCAAAATGTCCTTGATCCGAAATATGAATCTTTTTAATCGCAGAAATATCGGACTTAAAAAGATCCCATATTGCGAGACCTTCTAAAATCCTGCGGCTACCGTAGGCCAATGCGATGCTGCGGGCATCGTAGCTGGGTTGGGAATGAGAGCGTAAGGGGAATGCTTCAATGACGCCTACAGAAAGATTTTGCTTGCCTAGCGCGCAAGCCATGCTTGCGCCAACCATGCCGCCGCCGACAATAAGTACATCGAAATTATCTGCATCGGTATCAAGAGGTGTGTTCATTTTTATTGCAATGCTTTAGCCATTAGTGATTCTATTTCAGCTATTGTTTTAGGTACATCGGATGATAGCACCTCATGGCCTTCTTTGGTGACTAAAACATCATCTTCGATACGGACGCCTATATTACGCCATTTTTTGGCAATGCCTTTGGTGTTTTGAGGAATATATAAGCCAGGCTCCACGGTTAATACCATGCCGGGTTCTAGTCTGCGCCATTTTCCGTTTACTTTGTATTCCCCTACATCATGCACATCCATACCTAACCAATGTCCCGTTTTATGCATATAAAACAGACGATATTTTTCATTCTTGATTAACTGTTTTACATCACCTTTTAGCAAACCCAGCTCGACCAGCCCTTTAGTTAATACTCGAACAGCAGCATCGTGAGGTTGGTTCCAGCGGTTTCCAGGTTTAACACAACGTATAGCTGCTAGCTGAGCTTTCAACACCAGCGTATAAATCGCTTTTTGCTCAGGGGTAAATTTGCCATTTATGGGCAAGGTTCGGGTGATATCAGCGGCGTAATACGCGTATTCTGCACCGGCATCAATGAGTAAGAGCTCTCCGTCATTCAATGTTTCGTTATTTTCTACATAGTGCAAAATACACCCGTTAGCACCACCGCCAACGATAGTATTGTAAGCTGATTGGCATCCTGCTTGTTTGAAGCCATGAATTAATTCTGCTTCTACGGCATATTCTTTAATGCCAGGGCGACAGGCTTGCATAGCTTTAATGTGAGCTTTTGCTGAAATCTGGGCAGCCTTGCGCATGCAAGCAATTTCAGCGCTGCTTTTACGTAAGCGCATTTCGTGAATAATGGGATCAAGCGAGATAAACCGGTCTGGAGCGACAATCCCCATTCTTGTTTTTTCCTTGGTTTTATTGAGCCCGCTGAGTACACGTTGGTCGAATGCTTCATTGACTCCCAGGGTATAATAAATATCCGTTTTATTTTCTAGGAGTTCTGGCAGAACCTCATCAATTTGACTAATTGGGTAGGCTTCGTTAGCTTGATATTCTGATTTTGCGCCCTCCACCCCGGCGCGTCGTCCATTCCATGTTTCCAGTAAGAGGTCTTTTTCACGACAGAATAAAATAAATTTTCCACCGTTCTTCTGGGGAAGAAAAAGTGCAATAGCTTCGGGTTCTTTAAACCCCGTGAGATAATAAAAATCACTATCCGGTCGAAAGAAATAATTGGCGTCTCGGTTTCTGAATTTTTCTGTTGCCGTAGTAAGTATGGCGATGCTGTTTGGGTTAAGTGATTTTAAGAGCTGGGTTCGGCGTTTTTTAAATTCAGTTTTTGTCATAGGTTAGTGAATAGTCGTTCTTGCTGCTTCATTTAAAGCCATATTGTATTGGTTATAGATGATAAAAACACCTAAGCGAATATATTCTACGACTTCGCTATATGCTTCTTCGTTTGCCTCCTCACCTGGTGTTGAATCGTAACCTGCTTTTGATATTTCAACGATATCGTTCATTATTTCTTCAGCATCTTCTGGTAAGCTGCTGAGGTCTTTTATGCCTGCGGCTGCCAGCCCAAAGAGAAAACCTTGGCACCACTGAGTGAGGTCATAAATTCGGTCATCTAATGGCGCACTATCGGCTCGAAGTAATAATTGTAATTCATAGTTTCCATCATTTAGTTGCTCTACAGCCTCATCATGCAAGTCCATTAATACGGATTGGGCTTCTTTTACCCGCAGATCACGTGGGTCTTGATCACCGACAATTTGGCTTAGCCAGAGATTGATATCTCCTTGGCCATGAATGCAGAGGATGCCGCATAATGTCCCATGGGCTTCAGCGGCTTCTACATCGGCATCTACTTTTTCCAGACAACGATCGATCTCGTCAAATGCGAGTTCTTTCTCTTGGTTCATTCATGTTTCTCTAAATGTTAATGACGAAAACCTTATCTTCGGCGGTTTGTAAATCAATGTATTGTAAACTCACCTTGAAGAATCATCGATTATTGGGCTTTGGTCTATTTTAGCATGGCTTAATAAGAGCGCTTGCATTCAATATGATAATTTCATTCGTAGCCCAGCAGAGCTTATTACTGCAAAAAATCTTCCAATTTTAGGTAAATAACGTCCAAATTTGTAATACGCTTATTGAGTTCAATGATGTTGACGCCTGGTTCTTAAAGCATTACCTACTCTAGCAGTGAGGATGTAGATTTTTGTGAATTGCTTTTTTACATGCTAGCATTGGAATATATACTGTCCAATAGTGCGTATCAAAATGAAAAAAACGAATCTTTGTTAAAAAGGTAGAGAATTCTGATATGGAAGACCTTGGAGTTAAACAGACTGAAGCCAAAATAATCCAGTTGCTTGAGCTTGTGGAGCGATTGCGGGAGGAGAATCATACGTTCCGGAATGAGTTATCTGTGCTAAAAAGCGAACGAGTCGATCTCATGGAAAAGAATGAGAATGCCAAGCAAAAAGTTGAAGTTATTTTAGGGCGGCTAAGGGAAATGGAGCAAGAGGCTTGATGTTATGACGTCAATCGGAGTATCAGTACAAATTTTAGGTAAGGAATATCGTATTTCTTGTCGCGAGAGTGAAAAACAAGCATTGCTTGAATCGGCAAGAGTGCTTGATGGAAAAATGCAAGAGATTAAAGAAACCGGTAAAATTGCAAGTACAGAGAGTATTGCAGTATTGTCAGCATTGAACATAGCACATGATCTCGTGCAAAGACACGAGCAAGAAAAAGAAACGGCTGACTTTGTTGAAACTCGATTAAAAGGAATTCGGGAAAAAATTGATGTTGCATTAGATGAAAACATGCAACTTCCAGTGTAGAATTGTTTTCGATGTTCTCTGCGTTATGCGTATAACCTTCAGTTATTTCTTGAGCCGATAAATTTCGCCTTGGGGACTAAATTCTGTCGTTGTGTGCATGTCCGCTTGACGGAAAGCCTTATATGGCAGTCGTCGTTCCCACTTGAATCCTTAGGGTTCGAGAGGTCGGGGGGACACGGTAATGGCGGAGAACATCACTTCCTTTAACTCAGTGCCCTTATTCGTGAATACCAAAAAAAAAATACGGCATCATTTAAGAAACAAAAGACGACAACTCCCCACTCTTCTTAGGAATAAGCTTTCAGAGCAAATGTGTTCCTTGCTAACTAGGCAGCTTTTTTTTAAAAAGAGCACTCGTATCGCCTTTTACCTATCAAATGATGGTGAGATAAGTTTACAAAAAGCCTTATATGCTGCTCTTGCACAAAATAAACGCTGCTATTTACCGGTGATATGTTCTGCGGCAAATCCACAGATGCGTTTTGCATTGTTTAATCACCGAACAACGTTGATTAAAAAAAAATTCGGTATTTTTGAGCCATTAGTGACTCGACGAAAGCATATAGCAGCAACTTCTCTTGATTTAGTGTTAATGCCATTAGTTGCTTTTGATCTAGCGGGTAATAGATTGGGTATGGGTGGTGGGTTTTATGATAAAACGTTTGGCTTTTTAAGCCGTAGAAAATACTGGAAGCATCCAAAATTAATAGGCGTTGCCTATGATTTTCAACAAATCGAAAACTTGCCGGGTGATGTTTGGGATATACCGTTAGATGGCGTTATTACCAATAATGCCTTTATAAATATGGTAAACCTTAAATTGAGAAATATATGAATTATTGGCTAATGAAATCTGAACCTGATGTTTTTGGAATCGATCATTTAAAGCAGTGTCCGAATAAAACCGATCACTGGGATGGTGTTAGAAATTATCAGGCACGTAATATGATGCGCGATGATATGAAAAAAAAGGATTTAGTTTTTTTCTATCATTCTAATTGTGGCCTGCCCGGCATCGTTGGCATTATGGAAGTGGTGAAGGAAAGTTATCCTGATTATACAGCGCTTAATCCTGAAGGGAAATACTATGATCCCAAGGCCAGCGCAGAAAATCCTCGGTGGTTTATGGTCGATGTTAAATATAAGAAAAAATTCAAGCGAACTATTTCACTCGCGGAGTTAAAAACACACTCGATGATTGAGGACATGCCGCTGGTGCGCAAAGGTAATCGTTTATCGATTATGCCGGTTACTGAACAACAGTGGCAGTTTATTTTGAGCCTGCTCTGAAGCCATTAAGAAAGAAGAAACCATCGGTAAAGACGGTTGCTCTATACTGCTTGAGGGGTGGATAATCTTATGCAAAAACCGCAATAATGGCTCAGCGTATTCCTTATCCACATTTAGAGTCGCCGCAGTTTAAGCATGTCATGCAGCCATCCATTTTCATTAAGGCTTTAGTGCTGCATTTCCCACATAACTGAGCGCTTGCGGGAAAATCTGAGGTAACATTTTTTTCTTTATTGCTGTTGCTTGTAGAGTTGTATTCCTGCCTTTTTTTTTCAATAAATTGCTTCTGGTGATCGTCAAGAGAGTCATCTTCAAGCAGGCCAATCATTTTCATATGGCTTTCAATAATATCGCCAATCTCAGCAACTAAGGATGGCATGTATTTACCGCCTTTTTTGAAATAACCACCGCGTGGGTCAAAGACGGCTTTCAATTCCTCAACTAAAAACGTAGAATCTCCGCCCTTGCGGAATACCGCGGAAATAATCCGAGTCAGCGCAACTATCCATTGAAAATGATCCATGTTTTTTGAGTTAATGAAGATTTCAAAAGGTCTTCGTATCTCATGTTTTGTACCATGGTTTAAAATAACATCGTTAACAGTGACATAAAGTGAATGCTCTGATAAGGGTGTTTTTAATTTATACGTTGAACCAAAAAGCATTTCTGGTCGGGCCAGCTTTTCATGCATTTGCTCTACGACTGGCTCTGCTTCTACCACCGGAACATCTGCCACCGGTTTTTCTTGCTCAGTGTTAATTACTTTGTAATTAATAATTTTTTTGCTGATTTGAACGGCCATTTTTCTACCTCTTTAAGTATTTTATAAGCTAATGCTTTCCGTAATAGCCTTCTTTAAGCGCGTCATATAAATTAGCGGCAGTATGCGTTTCACCATCATACTCAACTTCTTCATTGCCTTTAACTTCGATGCTGCTTCCGTCTTCTAAGGTAAAGCGATAGGTCGTATTTTCAAGATCATTTTCTTTTACGAGAACACCTTGAAAAGCTTCGGGATTAAAACGAAAAGTGGTACAGCCTTTAAGACCTTGCTCGTAAGCATAAAGATAAATATCTTTAAAGCTATTGTACTCGAAATCAGTGGGAACATTAGCCGTTTTAGAAATCGATGAATCAATCCATTTTTGTGCAGCAGCTTGAATATCAACATGTGCGCTTGGAGAGATATCATCAGCCGTAATGAAATAATCAGGTAGCTTTGCTTTTTCATCGTCTGAATAAGGAGCGGCTTCTGGATTGATCATTTCTCGATAAGCTAATAGCTCGAACGAATAAACATCGACTTTTTCCTTGCTCTTCTTCCCTTCGCGAATAACATTGCGCGAATATTGGTGTGCGAAACTAGGCTCAATACCATTGCTTGCATTATTGGCTAATGAGAGTGAAATAGTTCCGGTTGGTGCGATTGAGCTATGATGGGTAAAACGTGCGCCAATGTCAGCAAGTTCTGCAACGAGTTCCGGTTCGACTTCAGCAATGCGCTGCATGTAGTCGCTATACTTTGCATGCAGTATTCGACCAGGAACTTTGTCGCCCACTTTATAGCCATCATCAAGAATTTGAGGTCGTTGATGAATCATTTTAGGCGTAAGCTCGAACATTTCGAGCATGACTGGTGCCGCACCTTTTTCTTTAGCTAAGTCGAGAGCGGCGCGCCAGCCTTCAATCGCGAGTTCCTTGGTCACTTGATCCGTAAACTCAAGGGATGCAGATGCGCCGTATTCCATTTCCATCATGGTTAGCGTAGAACCTAGGCCAAGATAGCCCATGCCATGTCGGCGTTTATTTAATATTTCGTCACGTTGACCACTCAATGGAAGACCATTTATTTCAACCACATTATCTAACATGCGAGTGAATATATTGACGGTTTTGCGATATTCATCCCAGTCAAAAAAAGCATCGTTAGTAAAGGGTTGGCGCACAAACTTGGTGAGATTAATCGAACCAAGCAAGCAAGATCCATAAGGCGGGAGGGGTTGTTCGCCACATGGATTTGTTGCTCGGATATCTTCGCAGAACCAATTGTTATTCATCTTATTAACTTTGTCGATGAGGATAAACCCAGGTTCCGCAAAGTCATAGGTTGATGTCATGATCATATCCCATAAGCGCCGTGCCTTTATGGTACGATAAATTTTACAGGCGACTAAGCCGCTGTCATTAGTAATATAGCCGTTATCAACAGGCCATTCGCGCCACACTATTTTTTCAGCATCATTTAAGCGAATGTTTTCTGTTTTTATTTCTTTTTGATTAACGGGAAAAGATAAATGCCAATCCTTATCATTTTTCACGGCTTCCATAAAATCTTCGGTAATCAATAATGATAAGTTAAATTGGCGTAATCGACCATCTTCTCTTTTAGCGCGAATGAAATCCATAACATCAGGGTGGCCTATATCAAATGTCGCCATTTGGGCACCACGTCGACCGCCAGCGGACGAAACGGTAAAGCACATTTTGTCAAAAATATCCATGAACGACAAAGGGCCTGATGTATAGGCTCCTGCGCCTGACACATATGCACCTTTAGGGCGTAGCGTAGAAAATTCATAGCCAATGCCGCAGCCAGCTTTCAGCGTTAATCCTGCTTCGTGTACTTTGCGCAGTATGTCATCCATTGAGTCGCTAACATTGCCTGATACCGTGCAATTAATCGTTGATGTTGCAGGCTTGTACTTATAAGCACCCGCATTTGAGATAATTCGACCGGCTGGAATAGCACCGTGTTTTAATGCCCATAGAAATTTCTCTTCCCATTCTTTACGTTTTGACGGGGTAGATTCAACTTCTGCCAATGCTTTGGCGACACGTGCATAGGTAGCGTCTATATTCGCATCGACTGCTTGGCCGAGCTTGTTTGTTAAGCGATACTTTTTTTCCCAAATATCGCTTGAGGTCGGTTGCAGCTTAATTTCACCAACTGAATTGGGCACTGCTTTTAGGAGGGTGTTACTGACTGAATTCGTAGGTGACATTTCATATCCTTCATTAATAACAACAAGTTGTTTATTGGGTTTTCTCTCATTTCCCGTTTTGCTGCATGCTTGTTTTATCGTATTTATGCAGCCACAACATATTGTGTTTGTGCTTAAAGGATATGCGGCGTTAGCTAATCTGTCAAGGAATGAGTAAAAAATATAATATTGCATTAAAAACAATTAGTTATATTGTTTACGCATATTATGCCTAGATTAGAATTAAATGCTATTGCAGATATCATTAAACACTATATATAGTGTTTGACAAGCGAGCAAAAAATATGCGTTTTAGCTTCAATAGCGCATGAATTGCGGGCTGTAAGCCTAACCCTTGAAAATCTAATAAACGCCCTGATTGAATATTTAGCTTTTTAAATAAGCAGCAGATGTTGACGACATCACGACTCAAGGGTCAAATGGTGTTAACAAGTCAGCATTCCAAAAGCTGCGTGGTGAAAATCAGAAAAACAGCGATTAAAAGTTAATCGAAATTGAGAGGGGCGTAGGGTTTAGATGCAGGAATGGAAAAATAGATTAGTTTTTATAGCGCTGGTATTGCTGGGAGTGTCAATAGGAGGCTCCGTTTTTGCGGGCCTTTCATTATCAGCACTGAGTCAGATTGACGGGGAAGCACCTTCGTTAGCACCCATGTTAGATAACGTTACCCCTGCTGTTGTCAATATATCTACTCGGGGTCGTGTTACGGTGCAAGATAGTCCCTTGTTACGCGACCCCTTTTTTCGGCGATTTTTTGATGTACCTCGACGTTCTCGCGAACGCGTCACTCAAAGCCTAGGTTCGGGCGTAGTAGTTGATGCAAAACGAGGGTTTATCCTGACCAATAGTCACGTCATCGATAAAGCTGATGAGATAACCGTTACCTTGCGTGATAAGCGAAAACTCAATGCAAAGCTTATCGGTGCGGATCGCGATACCGATGTTGCCGTTATTCAAGTCGATGCAAAAAATCTATCGCAATTGGAGTTTGCTGATTCGAATAAATTACGGGTCGGTGATTTTGCTATTGCTATTGGCAATCCATTTGGTCTTGGGCAAACAGTCACTTCAGGAATTATCAGTGCGCTAGGTCGATCAGGTTTAGGAATCGAAGGCTATGAAGATTTTATCCAAACCGATGCTTCTATAAATCCAGGAAATTCTGGGGGAGCGTTGGTTAATTTGCGCGGTCAATTAGTTGGAATAAATACTGCGATTATTTCGCCGGGTGGTGCAAATGGCGGAAATGTAGGAATTGGTTTTGCTATCCCTATTAATATGGCGGAAGAAGTCATGTTGCAATTAATTGAATTCGGAGAAGTAAAACGTGGTCGGCTAGGCGTTTATGTTCAGGATTTAACGCCTGAGCTCGCTACAGCGTTTGGTATGGCACAACGTGAGGGAGCGGTTATTTCGCAAATAGCAGAAGACTCGCCAGCGCAAAAAGCAGGACTGAAACCTGGAGATATCATTATCGGTATTAATGGCAAGCAAGTCAGCAATTCCTCCGATCTGCGAAACTATATTGGTCTACTCCGAGCCGGTCAAAATATCAGCATGCAAATTGTACGCAATAGCAAGAAAAAAACAGTTATCGCCGTTGTTACTGCGCAAGAAGAAATAAAAATGGAAGGAGAGAAAATTTCAAAATTATTTACAGGAGCTGTATTTGCTTTAGCTGAAGATGTCGGAAATATGATTGATGGTTCTTCAGGAATTTATGTGCATTCTCTTGAGCGCGGTTCTGCGGCCGAAGCCGCAGGATTAAAGAAAAATGATTTTATTATGTCAGTAAATCGAATCAAGGTTCGCAACTTTCATGAATTTAAAAAGGCGCTTGTACGCAGCCGCAAAGGCACGCTTATAAACCTCATTAGAGGCGATACAGCTTTATTCATATTGATTCAGTAATAACTATTTGAAACCATAGGATTTAGACTCTCTCTATCTCCTACCAGCTTAGGGATGGGCATGCAATAACTTCTCGGTTTGGCCCTATGATATTGTAAGCGCCGCATACCGACCAGAAAGCCAAAAGCATCAGCTTGACTTGGCGTCACTGATGCTTTTAGTTTTGTTAGTACAAAGGTCCCACAATAAAATTAAGCAATGGCATGTAGTTTTTTGCCAAAGGTTTTTTCATAACGCGCAGCAAATTCTGCTTTGCTGTAAGAATGGTTTTGCGGGCCATGTGTTTCTATTTTAATTGCGCCACATAAAGAAGCGATTCTGCCCGTTGTTTCCCAGTCTAAATCATTGCTGAGACCAAAAAGGATACCCGCCCTATATGCATCACCACAGCCCGTGGGATCACTTAATTCACTGGTATCTGCCGCAGGAATTTCATAGCGATGTTTGGTGGTGTAAATATGCGAGCCTTCTCCACCTAGCGTTACAATATAAGCATCTACGCGTTCCGCAATTTCATGAGGTGTTAAACCTGTACGCTGTTGTAGCATTTCAGCTTCGTAATCGTTAACAGTTACCCACGTTGCTTGATCGATAAATGTTTTTAAATCGTTACCGTCAAACATCGGCAAGCCTTGGCCTGGATCAAAGATAAATGGAATATTAGCTTCTTTGAATTGTCGCGCATGTTCAATCATGCCGTCACGACCATCCGGGGAAATGATACCTATCTCAATATTTTTGGCATCCGAAACTTTATTTTCATGCGCTGAACCCATAGCACCTGGATGAAATGCGGTAATTTGATTGTCATCCAAATCGGTCGTAATGAAAGCTTGTCCAGTATAGGCATTTTCGATTATTTTGATATGAGTTGTGCTAATGCCACACTTCTCCATCCATTGTGCGTAAGTTCCAAAATCTTTACCAACAGTCGCCATTGGCAATGGATTTCCGCCGATTAAATTAAGATTATAAGCAATATTGCCCGCGCAGCCACCGAACTCTTTACGCATTTCGGGAACCAAAAATGAGACATTAATCATATGTGTTTTATCGGCAAGAATATGTTTTTTAAATTGATCGGGAAATACCATTACAGTATCAAAAGCGTAAGATCCACAAATGAGTGCAGTCATAATTATCCTATATGAGTTGGTTGTAAAAGCTTATAATTTTCACCAAAGGTTTAAATCATAAGCTTTAAATAAATAAAACTAAACCCCAGGTTGCAGCGACTAAAACCATCGACAAAGCAACAGCCGCTGACCCAATGTCTTTTGCGCGACCGGATAACTCGTGTTGCTCCATGCCTATTCGATCAACGACTGCTTCAACCGCAGAGTTAAGTAATTCTACGATTAAAACGAGCAACAAACTACCGACTAACAATGCTTTTTCTACCCCAGAGTTGCCTAACAATAGACCTAAAGGCACGAGAATACAAAAAAGAATAAGCTCTTGGCGAAAAGCCTCTTCATTTTTATACGCAGCCTTTAAGCCTTTCCAAGAGTAGCCTGCGGCGTCAATGAATCGCAATAATCCACGGTTATTATCAGGCATTATTTTCTTTGGCTGGCCATCGTAAATCCAATTGTTTTGCGGCTCTTACTTCATCTAAGCGACGAACCGGCATGGTCTCTGGTGCCTGGGTTACTTTGTCAGGATTTTGCTCAGCTTCTTTTTTAATCGTAGTCATGGCTGCAACAAAAGCATCCAAGACATCCTTGGTTTCAGTTTCGGTTGGTTCAATGAGTAAGCACTCAGGAACCAGTAATGGAAAATAGGTTGTTGGAGCATGGTAGCCTAAATCCAGTAAACGCTTAGCAAAATCCAAGGTTGTGACATTTAATTCTTTGGCTTGCTTTTTAAGGGTCACGATAAATTCATGGGTGGCGCGACGGTTAGAAAATGCAAGCTCGAACCCGGCTTGTTCCAGCATTTTCATTAAATAGTTGGCGTTTAAGGTGGAATATTCGGCGATGCGTACCATGCCTTCTTTACCGAGCATTCGCGCATATATATAAGCGCGTAACAAAATTCCAGCATTGCCTGCAAATGCAGACAATCGCCCCATGGTTTGTGGAATATCATGCTCATCAAAGATTCTATAGGTATCCCCTTTCTTGCCCACAACAGGGATGGGCAAGTAAGGCAGCAAACGTTCGTTTACCCCAACCGGGCCGGAACCTGGGCCACCTCCGCCATGAGGTGTAGAGAAAGTTTTATGCAAATTCATATGAATAACATCAAATCCCATATCGCCAGGGCGAACCTTGCCTAAGATGGCGTTTAAATTCGCACCATCGTAATACAGTAGGCCACCTGCGGCATGTACCAGCGCTGCAATTTCTTTGATGCGGCGTTCAAAAACACCAAGCGTTGAAGGATTGGTTAACATGAGTCCCGCAGTCTGTGGGCCTACTGCTGCTTTCAAGGCATCAAAATCAACATCGCCATTTTTATCAGTCGCTATTTCCTTGACCCGGTAACCGCACATAACGGCAGTCGCAGGATTGGTTCCATGAGCGGCATCGGGAATGAGGATTTCATTTCTAGCGGTATCATTGCGTGCATCATGATAGGCGCGGATCATTGCAATACCTGCAAACTCTCCTTGTGCACCAGCCATTGGCGCAAGGGAGACGGCTTGCATACCGGTAACTTCTTTTAGCATGTCTTGTAATTCATGCATGCATGCAAGAAAACCTTGCCCGAGTGAATCATCCGACTGAGGGTGGCGTGCTAAAAACCCTGGCAACATCGCGAGTGAATTACACGCACGCGGATTGTATTTCATCGTGCATGAGCCTAGCGGATAAAAATGCGTATCAATTGAAAAGTTTTTTTGTGAAAGCTGGGTATAGTGCCGAACCGCTTGTAACTCTGAGACCTCGGGTAGATATGCCCGTTTTTTTCTGCGTAATTTTTGGGGGATATCATTAAGAGTATCGGTCGTTGATATATTTTGCGCCTTGTTGATTCGCCCTTTAACGGCTAGTTCATATATGATCATGTTCTGTTCGCTTATTGATTCGTTAAGTTGCCAGAGTTTTTTTCGACTAGGGTTTAGATTTAGCTCGCTATCGCTGTAGCGAGTTGCTCAGTGAAAAAATCTATCTCCTTTACTGTTCTTTTTTCGGTAGCGCATACCAGTATAGCATCGCCAAGTTCTGGATAATCTGATTTAAGATTAATCCCGCCAACAATATTATTTGCAGCAAGCTTTTTTAATACACTAGCATTGTCGGCTGCGATGTTAATGACAGACTCATGAAAAAAACTTTGATTAAATGTGCGAGTTATTGATTTTTTACTCGTCAATTTTTCGAGCATTTTTTTGTTATTTCCGTGACTAGCGATCGCTGTTTTTTCTAATCCATCGGGTCCCATGATGGCCATATAAATAGTTGCAGCGGTTACCATTAAGCCTTGATTAGTACAGATATTGGACGTGGCTTTCGAGCGTCGAATATGTTGCTCCCGCGCTTGCAAGGTCAAGGTAAAGCCGGGTTTGCCATCAAGGTCTAGTGTGCGTCCAACGATACGTCCTGGCATTTGCCGAACCAGTGCTTGTTTGCAGGTTAAGAAACCAAAATAAGGTCCGCCAGATGACATCGGAATTCCTAGAGGCTGACCTTCGCCACAAGCAATATCTGCCCCTTTTTCGCCCCACTCTCCCGGTGGTGTTAATATTGACAGACTTATGGGATTAACAACGGCGATAACTAATGCGCCGTGTTTGTGCGCCCAGTCGGTGAGTTCGTCTACATTTTCTAGGACGCCAAAATAATTCGGTAGAGGAATAACAACCGCTGTAATGTCACCAGGTTCAGCAGGCAAGCTAGCCATATCGATCAGGCCTTGCTGGAGATCAAAGTTGAGTTCTTCGAGTTTTATGCCCTGGTTTTTCACCAGGGTATGGGTAACTTTGCGATAAACAGGGTTTACCGTGCGGGGAACCAAAATTCGTTTGGATTTAGACTTTCTATTCGCACGAACCGCCATTAATGTGGCTTCAGCTAATGCAGAAGCACCATCGTAGAGCGAAGCATTAGAAGCATCTAAGCTCGTTAAGTTTGCGATCATGGACTGGTATTCATAAATGACTTGCAAGCTGCCTTGACTCGCTTCCGCTTGATACGGCGTATATGCACTATAAAACTCACCTCGTGTTGCTATCTCCCATACAGCAGCAGGAATGTGATGGTCATACGCACCGCCACCGGCAAAACAAATGGGGGTGTTATCTTGATTGGCACGCTCGTGCATTAATCGAGATATTTCCATCTCGGTCAGTTGTGATGGTATATTTTTGAGTTCTGAAATTTTCAACTCAGCAGGAATTTCATCAAACAATTCTTCAATATTATCTGCGCCGATAGCGTTGAGCATTTCTTTGACTTCATAATCAGTGTGCGGGATGAATGGCATTTTTATATACTCTATCAATAATTAACTTTAAGGTACTTTATGAGATCTATGCACGTTACAGGGTGCATAGATCAATCGAAGTGCTGTTTAACAATCGCGGATAATGATCGGTTTGCCGGGCCTACAATAGGCAAGCCGTGGTGCGATATGGCAATACAAAAGTTGAGATGTGCTTTACTAGGGACTTGCCCGAGAACAGACTGACCTACTGCGAACAAGTCTGATTGCGTAGCTTTCCCGAGCTAATTAATGGTCTTCCTTTGCCGCAAATTCTGCATAAGCATCAGCGTCCATAAGTTCATCCAAGTCTGCTTTATTGTGGTACCTCACCTTGAAAATCCAGCCAGCGTCGTAGGGGTCGGTGTTAATTAACTCGGGGGTGTCTGCCAGCTCTTCGTTTGCTTCTAGTACTTCACCGCTAAAAGGGGAGTATATATCTGAAGCGGCTTTGACGGATTCAACCACAGCACAAGCCTCCGCTGCTGCCACGTCTTGACCGACATCCGGAATTTCCACATACACAAGATCGCCTAATAGGCTTTGTGCGTGATCAGTGATGCCAATCGTTGCGGTATCGTCATCAGCTAACTCAATCCATTCGTGTGATTGTGTATACTTTAAGCCAGAAGGAATGGTGCTCATGGTGTTGTCCTCGTTTATAGTGTTTTCTAAGATTTAGTGCGGATTATACAATCAGTCAATGCAAGATTTACCATTGCGTACAAATACAGGCTTAACTACGCGAGCGGGTACTCGCTTGTTTCTAATTTCTACCAAGCAGTTCTTGCCGGTTTTTTTGGGTACTCGTGCTAGCGCTATGGCATGTCCGAGCGTAGGTGAAAATGTTCCACTGGTGATTTCACCTTCGCCGATGCCTTCCATCAGCACTTTTTGATGGTTGCGCAAGACGCCCTTGCCTTCAAGTATCAATCCGACGAATTTATATTTAGTCGAATTTTTAAAATTTGCAAGTGCTTCTCGACCTATAAAATTTCTATTTTCAGGTTCCCATGCAATAGTCCATGAGAGTCCGGCTTCTAATGGAGAAATATTTTCATCCATATCAGTGCCGTATAAACTCATACCTGCTTCGAGTCTTAAGGTGTCTCGAGAGCCGAGTCCACAGGGCTTGACACCCGCGTTAGCTAGTTTGTCCCAGAATGCGGGGGCGGCCGCTGCTGGTAATAGTATTTCAAATCCATCTTCACCCGTATAGCCGGTACGTGCTACGAAAAAATCTGCGTGGGAAACTGCAAAAAAAGGCTGCAGCGCTTGCGCCTTTTCACGCAAGGTTTTATCCATAACACTTAATGCTTTATCGCGTGCGCAGGGGCCTTGAACGGCAATCATTGCAAGCAGGTCTTGCACCTCAACTTGCACGTCAAATGGTTGGGCATGCCGGGTAATCCACGCAAGATCCTTATCCCTGGTGCTCGCATTGACCACCGTGCGGAACCAATCGTCAGCCATGTGGTAGGTGATCAAATCGTCGATAACGCAGCCATTTTCATTGAGCATGCAACTATATAACGCCTTGCCAGGGGTGCTTAGTTTATCGACGTTATTAGCGAGAAGCTGCTTTAGAAATGTTCTAACCTGCGGGCCGCGCATGTCGATAACCGTCATGTGAGAAACGTCAAACATGCCAGCATCTTTGCGTACGTGGTGGTGTTCTTCGATTTGAGAGCCGTAATGGATGGGCATGTCCCAGCCTGCAAAATCGACCATTTTGCCGCTCATGTTTACGTGGTTTTGGTATAACGGAGTGTGTTTACCCATAGCGCTTCGCATCCTAGTTTAAGTACGTAAAACAGTAAGTTAAAGTTTTTCGTACCCCTCTGTCCGCGTACCTGAGAGTTTAGAATGCGGTGTAAGCATTCCTCCCCTTCGGTGGATGCTTTCGAAGCATCTCTCTCCAGAGTCGACGTCACACTGAGCTGTGTGTTTCCTCTTATAGTCCCTTTTGCCTGAGCGATTCCGGGTAAGTTGCGCCTTCGGCCCCTCATTAAAGAGGTGTCTCCCAAAAGAAGTTATCGTCGAAAACGGAATCATACCGGGTGTGACGCTAAAATCCAAATTTTAAGCCGAAAAAGAAATTATGAGCAAACCATCAGCGAGGTCATAAAAAACGACAACATTGATTCAGCTGAAATGATTTTAGCGGTCTTCGATAATCCTATTTAATGCAGCGGGAATTTCTGGCCTACCTCTTTGGTTTAAAGCAGTACCAATAATTTTTCCTTTAACCATCACGCGATTATCTGCAATGCGTAAAACATTTTGATAAAATGCAAATCTAACTTTGGATTCACGCTCAAGTTTCAAGTCAACAATAAACGTGTCGCCACTTTTCAGGGGTGATTTATAGTCAAGCTCGGCGCGCACAACAACAAGGTGAATACCCTTTTTGGCATATTCTGCGAAATCGACACCCGCTTGTTTCAAAAACTCGTGGCGCGCATGTTCCAAATAATTTTGATAAACTGCATTATTAACGATACCTTGAATATCACATTCATAATCTCTCACCGCTAATTGAATTGAAAATACTTCGTTTGACACAAAAACCCCACCATGTAATCAATAGAATAAAACAGGGTCAGACTCGATATAATTTTGATAAATATATCGAGTCTAATAACCCTATAGCCAGTCTCCTCAAGTTCGATGTCTGTCAACTAAACTCAATATTGTAGCATTCAAAAACCCAAGGAAACTGAAATGAAATTATACGTCGGAATTAACCTACACCCAAATAACACAGCTGTCACTCTAGCAAGCCCTTTAAGTTTGCCAGATGTGCTTGTCCACGTTCTTTTTCTTCTTCAGGATTTCTGTCGGCGCTGCGGCCTCGCCATTCGACATCTTCTTCAGGCAGTTCGTTTAAAAAACGGCTAGGCTCGCATTCGATGATTTCACCGTATTTCCGCCGTCTTGCGGCGTAGGTGAAGGTGAGAGTGCGTTGGGCGCGGGTAATGCCAACGTAGGCGAGGCGTCGCTCTTCTTCTAGGCCTTCTTCGCTCATACTGTTTTTATGCGGAAGTATTTCTTCTTCCATGCCGATGATGTATACATGAGGAAATTCTAAACCTTTGACGCCGTGTAAGGTCATCATGCTGACACTATCGGCTTCGTTTTCTTCGCCTTGTTTTTCGAGCATGTTGATGAGTGCAAGATGGTTGACGAGTTCGGATAAGCTTTTTTTATCACCATTATTGTCGTCGTTTTTTTGAATATTACCGATCCAGTCGATGAGTTCGTTGACGTTTTCCATGCGTTTTTCAGCACTGCGTAAATCGGCACAAGTGTCTTTTAACCATTCTTCATAACGGATATCAATAATCATTTCACCGAGTGCGGTGGGTATGTCGATGCTTTCTGCATGCTCACGAACACGGGAAAGCCATTCAGTAAACTGAATAATATTTTTATAGGCTTTTTCAGGCAGTGCTTGTTGCAAGCCCATTTCCCTGCTTGCATGGTAAAGACTGGTGTTTCTTTGCTTTGCATAATTCGCTAGTTTTTCAATCGTCGCATTGCCGATTTCTCTGCGTGGTGTGTTTATGACTCTTAAAAAAGCCATGTCGTCATCAGGATTACCCAATATCCGCAGATAGCCCATAATGTCTTTGATTTCTGCGGCATCGAAAAATGAAGTTCCACCGCTCATAAAATAAGGCACACGATGTTCTCGAAATATTTTTTCGATAAGTCGCGATTGGTAGTTGCTGCGATATAGAACTGCATAGTCTCGAAAGTCTGTTCTGTTTCTGAATTTATGAGCGAGCAATTCGTTGACAACTTGCTCGGCTTCATGTTCTTCATTTCTGCAACGAATAATGCGAATAGGATCGCCGTGTCCTAACTCACTCCAAAGTTTTTTTTCGTATTGATGCAGATTGTTGGCGATTAATACATTGGCAGTATTGAGTATGCGCAACATCGAGCGGTAGTTTTGCTCGAGCTTGATAACTTTCAGGCCTGGAAAATCTTGATCAAGCGTCGCTAAATTTTCGGGCCTTGCGCCGCGCCAGGCGTAAATTGATTGATCATCATCGCCCACCACGGTTAAGCAGCCACGTTGACCGATTAATAGCTTGATAAAGTCGTATTGACATTGATTGGTATCTTGGCATTCGTCAACTAATAGATAACGCAATTTATTTTGCCAGCGTTCGAGTATGCCTGGGTTATCTTTAAGAATGGCAACAGGTAATAAAATTAAGTCATCGAAGTCTACGAAATTATAAGTACGCAGTGTTTTTTGATATTGCTCGTAGACTCCAGCGGCGAGTTTTTCTTGAGGTTCTTCGGCCGTCGCCATTGCTTGCTGTGGAAAAATAAAATCATTTTTCCATGCCGATATTTTCCATTGAATTTGCTTGACGATATCCATGTCATCGCCGCCTAGCGAGGACAACAGGTCTTTTATAATGGATTGCACATCGGAGGTATCTGCAATCGAAAAGCCTTGTCGTAAATCCGCTTGCTTATATTCCCGCTTTAATAGATTAAGACCTAAGGTGTGAAATGTGGATACTTTTAGGCCATAGGATTCTTTGCCGGAAAGCATTTCACCAACACGGTGTTTCATTTCTTTAGCGGCTTTATTGGTAAAGGTGACGGCGGCGATATTAATAGCCTTGTAACCACATTCTTTGATGAGGTAGGAAATTTTATGCGTGATTACGCGGGTTTTTCCACTGCCTGCTCCGGCAAGAACTAATAATGGCCCATCTATGTATTGGGCTGCGGCTTTTTGACGTTTATTTAATTCGGGCATGGGTTTACTCAGGTGAAATTCATCTATTGTGTAGCCAATGGTAAAAATGACTACAATCAATTTGGATGCGCATTTTAGACAATCTACGCCGTTCTGTCGCGGGCTTGTTATTGGATGCGCAATATTTACGTGAGCTGTTGTTTTTTATAAATATTTATGAAGAACTCTATCGCTGTTTCCAATTGCTGCAAGCGGTTGATTTGAGCGGATGTTGTTTGGCTGATATTCCAGTAATAAGGCGTCATTGCGAGCAGGTTTTTGATATCGATTGAGTTTTCAAGGCTTAAATGCCCTTTCACCAATTTACAAGACTCGATACTGAATCCGGTTGGCACGGCTTCGTCTTCCTCGTGATAACACGGTGTTTGATAGATATGCTGCTTTAAGCCAAATAGGTGTTTGGGGCCGGGTACAATTTTGACGAGTAAACCACCAGGCTGTAATACCCTTAGTGTTTCTTGTATATCTAATGGGGCGAATATGTTCAGTACTAAATCCTGGCTTTGATTTTCAATGGGTAAATCATGGCTACTCCCTACCAGGTATTGGGTGTTGCTATTATCTTGCTTAGCGGCTTGTTGAATCGCGGGTTTTGAGATGTCTATTCCCGTGGCGTTAACGCGTTCGATAATCCCGGTCTTGCGTAGTTGTTCAGTGATATTGCGTAAGTAGTAACCTTCACCACAACCGATATCGAGCATTGAAAGTTGCTTTTGATGGGATGCCAAACCACAAAGCTGCTGTTGCAATGTCTTGACTAATACATCGTAGAACCCCTTGCTGAGAAAGTCTCGCCGACTGACGACCATACCTTTTTCATCGCCTGGATTCAGCGACTTTTTGTTTTGCACTAATAGCAGATTGACATAGCCTTCTTTAGCCTTGTCAAAAGAATGGGCTTGATCACAGATAAAACGTGATTCTTCTTGGTTGAGTGTTTGCTTGCAAACGGGACATTTAAACATGTGATTAATCTTATAAATTAGTGCGTATGAAGAGCAATATAGATGCCGTAGGATGTCGGATTTTCAATCATTACAGGTGTTCGTTAGTCGCTATTCCGGCGCTGAATTTATGCTTTATCCAGTTTTCGATAAGACATTGCTTCGGTCAGGTGTTTGCTTTGAATTTGTTCGGTGTTGGCAAGATCGGCAATGGTTCGGGCAACCTTTAATATTTTATGGTAGGCACGGAATGACAAATTTAATCGATCAATTGCCATGGTCAAAAATCCTTCATCTTTGACACTTAGTGCGCAGTAGGTTTTGATCATATTAGTGCTCATCTGGGCATTGCATGTTTGCTGGCGTTGTAATTGAAGGGTATGTGCTTGCTGAACTTTAAGTGCAACCTGTTGACTGGTTTCCACTGCGGCTGAAGTGTTATTAGCGTTGTTTTTAAGTTTTTGCAAAGGCACTCGCGTCACTTCAATGTGCATATCAATGCGGTCTAATAATGGCCCTGAAATTTTATTTTGGTAGCGTTGTACTTGCTCACTGGTGCAATGACATTTTCCGCTGCTATCGCCGAGATAACCACAGGGACACGGATTCATTGCGGCAACGAGTTGAAAACACGCGGGAAATTCAGCTTGACGAGCTGCGCGGGAGATAATAATTTTCCCTGCTTCTAGGGGTTCACGCAATACCTCTAGTACTTTGCGATCATACTCGGGAAGCTCGTCGAGGAATAATACGCCATTATGCGCTAGAGATATTTCTCCTGGTCTGGGGTTGCCGCCTCCACCCACTAATGCCACACCGGACGCGGTGTGATGGGGGGTGCGAAAAGGGCGAACCCCCCACTGGTCTTGCTGAAAACCTTGCTCACTAATCGATGTTATGGCCGCTGTTTCTATGGCTTCGTTTTTGCTCATCGGTGGCATTATGCCGGGCAAGCGACTGGCTAACATAGTTTTACCAGAACCGGGCGGGCCAATCATGATGAGATTATGCCCTCCTGCTGCGGCAATCGTTAATGCGCGTTTAGCATGTTGTTGGCCACTGATGTCGGCGAGATCATTATGATTCCGGTTTGGCTTTGCGGTGCTCTCGGTGATGCAGGACTTAAGTGCTTGCTGACCGTGTAGGTAATGACAAACCTCTAATAGGCTAGCGCTGGATAACACATGCTTGGCGTCGATTAATGCGGCCTCTTGTTCATTGGCTCGGGGGATGATCGCTTTGCGGTGTGCTTGTTGTGATTGGATGGCAAAAGGTATTATCCCTTTGACCGGGCGTAATGCTCCACTTAAGGCAAGTTCGCCGACAAATTCAAATGCTGGCAAATGGGCCTCTGGTATTTGCCCAGAAGCGGCAAGTATGCCGAGTGCAATGGGTAGATCAAATCGTCCGCCTTCTTTGGGAAGATCGGCTGGCGCCAAGTTGATGGTGATTCTACGTGAGGGGAATTTAAATCCGCCATTAACAATTGCAGCACGTACTCGGTCTTTACTTTCTTTTACCGCTGCCTCGGGTAATCCGACCATAGAAAGTGCGGGCAAGCCATTGGCGATATGAACTTCAACCGTAACCAGTGGCGATTCAACGCCGATGGCAGCGCGACTATAGATGATGGCTAGTGACATTATTATTCTTTTTAGGTAACGACTCAGCTTGCTTAGTACTGCAGCAGCAATATTATTTCATGACTGAAGGCGGTCTTTGTTGGGCGAACTAGGTTGTTCTTCTAAAGATTTGATTTTAGCGTCAAGCGCTTCGAGCTTCATACGTGTACGCGTAAGAACTTCACTTTGCACGTCAAATTCTTCACGGGTGACTAGATCAAGTTTAGCAAGGCCGGTTTGCACGGCTGATCTTATATGTTTTTCGATATCTTCTTGTATTTCTTGTACGCCGCTGGGCAGGTTTTCTGAAATTTTTTTAGCAACATCGTCTAATAGTTTAGGGTTAAACATGGATAACTCCAATTTGGTTATGTCATTCCGTAAGAGTCTGTTCGCGAACAGCTTCCTCGTTAATCAATATAAGTGAATCATATTCTGACTCATAGAGAGTTTACTGAGATTGCTCGCAGGTTTCACTACCCAATATTGCACTTGAATGGTGCGTAAGAACGCCCACATTCCACACTGCAGTGCAAATTTTCTTCGATCTAAGTCTAGCAAAAACCGCTTTCTCATTGTTTTTTATGTATTTATATGTGTGGCACATGGGCTGCACTCTTTCAAAACAATGCAATTCATATTGCTTTTTCAATATGCGATTGGTGAAAGTAAAACAAAGTTGCTCCGTTGCGACGGAGGCAGCTCTAAAAATATTCTAAGAGAGGTAAATATGAAACTAGTTACGGCCATTATAAAGCCCTTCAAACTAGATGATGTCAGAGAAGCCTTGTCAGAAATCGGCGTGCAAGGGATTACCGTCACAGAAGTTAAAGGATTTGGGCGTCAAAAAGGGCATACCGAGCTTTATCGGGGAGCGGAGTATGTGGTTGATTTTCTTCCAAAGGTAAAAATTGAAGCGGCCATTGATGATGTCTTGTTAGATCAAGTAAAAGAGGCGATTACGGGAGCCGCACGTACTGGAAAAATTGGAGACGGAAAAATATTTGTCTATGACGTTTCTGAAGTTATTCGAATTCGTACCGGTGAAACCGGCATCGAAGCACTGTAGAAGAAGCGTTTAAAATATTATATTGAGGATATTATTGTGGAAGCTATAAAAGAACTGAGTTATGCAGTAGATACGTTCTACTTTCTGATATCGGGCGTCCTAGTCATGTGGATGGCTGCAGGTTTTGCGATGTTAGAAGCGGGTATGGTTCGCGCTAAGAATACGGCCGAAATTTTGATTAAAAACATCTCCTTGTTTGCAATTGCTTGCATTATGTACATGTTGGTGGGCTACAGCATTATGTACGGTTCATCGGATAGTTCGATTATCCCGAATTTTGGATTTCTGATTAAAGCGGAGAACGATTTAGCTTCTGTTCTAGCTGGCGGCGAAGGTGCTCCTTATTATTCAGTAATGTCGGATTTCTTTTTCCAAGTGGTTTTTGTAGCAACAGCAATGTCGATTGTTTCCGGCGCGGTTGCTGAACGCATGAAATTATGGGCCTTTTTAGCCTTTGCCGTGGTGATGACGGGCTTTATTTACCCTGTTCAAGGTTTCTGGAAATGGGGTGGTGGTTTCTTGGATGCGGCTGGTTTTCAAGATTTCGCGGGATCGGGTGTAGTGCACATGTGTGGTGCAGCTGCAGCCTTAGCCGGTGTTCTGGTGCTAGGAGCACGTAAAGGCAAGTATGGTAAAAATGGTGAAGTAAATGCGATTCCAGGTGCGAACATGCCGTTGGCAACATTAGGTACTTTCATCTTATGGATGGGTTGGTTTGGTTTTAACGGCGGTTCTGAGTTGAAGCTGTCTGATGTGGGCGAGGCAAACGCTGTTGCGCAAATATTTGTGAATACCAATATGGCGGCTGCCGGAGGAGTGATCGCAGCGATGATTGCAGCACGGCTACTCTTTGGTAAAACAGACCTGACAATGGCGCTCAATGGTGCATTAGCTGGTCTGGTGGCAATAACCGCAGAACCCTTAGCACCGACGCCTTTGCTTGCGACCGGGATAGGGGCGCTTGGCGGTATCTTGGTGGTGTTCTCCATCATCGCCTTAGACAAGCTAAGATTAGATGACCCAGTCGGCGCGATTTCCGTACATGGTGTTGTTGGCATGTGGGGCTTGATGGCGGTCGTTCTTTCCAATACTGATGCGACGGTTGTCGGTCAGTTAACAGGTCTCGTCACTATTCTGGTTTGGACATTTGTTGTCTCGCTGATTGTTTGGTTTCTTATTAAAGCGATCATGGGAGTGCGTGTTTCAGAAGAGGAAGAATACGCAGGAGTGGATATATCCGAATGTGGTTTGGAGGCCTACCCAGAGTTTACGAATAAATAATAATATGGTGTAACAAAGTTACATTAAAAAACTTAAAACGGATGCTTCGGCATCCGTTTTTTTTGTTCCGTAATTTTAAAATAAGCGGGATAAGTTTTTATAATGCTTTGGCTATCGCCGTCATTTCTTTACGAAAGAATTCAGGCAAGGCCTGTGAGGCACGATGAATTTCAGCATTGTAATAAACGGTGTCAAACGTTTTCTGGCGAGCATCTTGTTCGCGAAATTCGCTAAGCAAGGAGTCTTTAGCGGCCATCGTGGCTGACCACCAGCCGGATGGATAACAGGGCTGTGGGAAAAATAGGGTTTTCGATTGGGCAAAACCCACATCCCCCATGGCGGCACGCATCTCTTTAATAAGCTTCACATGATACAAGGGGGATTCGCTTTGCTGCACTATGATGCCGTTTTTACGGAGTGTTCGAAAGCATTGCGCATAGAATGGCTTGGTAAACAAACCTTCTGCAGGGCCAATGGGATCGGTACTATCGATGATAATAAGATCAAAGCTGTTTTCAGCGGCTTCTTGCACATATTCGATACCATCAATAAATAACAGCTCGGCGCGTGGGTCATTATTCGCGCTGCAAAGCTCGGGAAAATATTCTTCAGACAGGCGAGTCACTCGTTCGTCAATTTCAATTTGCTGGGCTTTTTCTACGCCGGGATGCTTTAATACTTCGCACAAGGTACCGCAATCTCCGCCACCGATAATCAAAATCTTTTTGGGATCAGGATGGGTAAATAATACCGGATGTGCCAGCATCTCGTGATAGAGGAAGTTCTCGCGTTGGCTCAGCATGTAAAAACCATCGATGATCATGAGGTTGCCAAATTTTTCCGTTTGATAGATAGCGATCTCTTGAAAAGGCGTTTTTTCCTTATGCAGCAATGCCTGCGTTTTTAATGAAAATGCGGCACCTTCGGGTTCACATATCTCGGTAAACCAATTGTCACTTTTAATCATCTAGAAAAACCTCGGGTAAAATTTGTATTCGTAAAAAACGGCTCATTATCCTAAAATCCGCAGTGCACAGCATGAAGAGTGCGTTTTTGAACGTGAATCGTGCGACGCGATGAGGCGGAATAGGTGGCTATTGTAACGATTCGCAACAAAGCGAGTCACGCTTAAAAACGTATTCTTCATAAAGTAGGCACCCTTAGGCGACACCGCTGGATGAAAAATGGGCTCGATCCTTAAGGGCCGTTAATAGGACAACTGAATATGGGTCATTGGAATATAGCGCAATCTAGAAGACAGTATAATATTGACCATTGGAGTAGTGGGTATTTTGATATCAACGAGGCTGGGCGTATATGTGTGAAAACTGGCAGCGATGGCCATAATACAAGTATAGATTTGTATGACGTTTCGCAGGCGATACAGGAGCAAGGTCTGCATTTTCCCGTATTGTTGAGAGTGACTCATATTTTACAAGAACGTGTTAATAGGCTTTCGCAGGCATTCGAAAATGCGATCAAGCAAAAGTCTTTTAAAGGTGGCTTTACGCCGGTTTATCCCATTAAGGTGAATCAACAAAGAACCGTGGTTGAGCACATTTTAAAAAATGATAAGCATGTTGTTGGCTTAGAAGCGGGCAGTAAACCAGAATTAATGGTGGTGCTTGCTTATGCTCCGCAAAACGGAATTATCATTTGCAATGGTTATAAGGATAGAGAATATATTCGCCTCGCACTCATTGGGCGTGAGTTAGGTTATCAGATTTATATTGTGATCGAAAAGCTTTCCGAACTAACATTAATTATTGAGGAAAGCACTAAGCTCGGCATTGAGCCGTTGTTGGGCATACGCATTCGTTTGTATTCCATCGGCAAAGGCAATTGGCAGAATACGGGCGGAGAGAAATCCAAATTTGGCTTGTCGGCTACGCATGTACTCGAAGTGGTCAAGCGGCTCGCAAAAACAGCAATGTTGCCTGCGCTGCAGTTAATTCACTGTCATCTAGGTTCCCAGCTGGCCAATATTCGAGATATTCAAAAAGGCCTGATTGAGGTTGCTCGATTTTATGCGGAACTGCATAAGCTTGGTGTGCGTATTACGACGGTTGATGTAGGTGGTGGTCTAGGTGTTGACTATGAGGGGACGCGTTCTCGCAGTTATTGCTCAATGAATTATACGATCAGTGAGTATGCCAATGATGTGGTTCATGCATTATGGGAAGTTTGTAGAGCTCATGACTTGCCACATCCAAATATCATTACTGAATCAGGACGAGCGTTGACAGCGCATCATGCAGTATTAATCACTAATGTCGTTGATAGTGAGGAATTACCGGGGCAGAATTATATCGATGAAGTTGTTGAGGGCGATCCAGCGATTATTCAAAATTTGACGAATACGCTCAGCAGTCTGAATACAAAGTCTGCGGTGGAAGCTTATCATGATGCAATGCATTGGTTTACTGAGGCCAATGGAGCGTATATGCATGGTTTGTTAAATATGCAGCAGCGTGCTCATGCAGAGCAACTCTATTACGCCATTTGTCGCAAGACTCAAACTTTATTACAGTCGTCAGCTCGCTCGCATCGAGAAATTCTCGATGATTTGTCCAACAAGCTTGCGGACAAGTATTTTTGCAATCTATCGATTTTTCAATCATTACCAGATGTATGGGCGATAAACCAGGTTTTTCCCATTATTCCACTGCATAGGCTGGATGAAAAACCTGAAAAGCGAGTAATTTTGCAAGATATTACCTGTGATTCGGATGGCAGTATTTCTTGCTATGTGAACAACGAAAGTGTTGAAACGACGCTAGCAGCACATGAGATTAAACCGCATGAGCCGTATTTGTTAGGTTTCTTTATGGTCGGAGCGTATCAGGAAATACTCGGCGATATGCACAATTTATTTGGTGATACTCATTCCATCAATTTGCAGATCAATAAAGATGGTTCCTATTTACTGAGTGAGCCAGAGCATGGGGATGCTGTCGAAGAAGTCCTGCGTTATGTGCATTTCGATACCGATGGTTTAATGGATAAATATCGGAAACGTTTGCAGGAAAGATTATCGGATCATGAAACCTGCTCGCGTTATTTGGCGGAACTTGAAGCAGGTTTGCTTGGTTATACTTATTTGGAGGACTAACGGTTTAGTGAAAACCTAGATCGGTTTATTAAGGCATCCAAATCAGGTCTTTCGTTTAGCTTCTTGTTTTGCCTAATACATCGATTAAACGGTCTTCGAGTTCTATTCGATCCGCTAAAATTTCTCCGAGAACTGATAAATCATTTTCTAACTTTCCTACTGAGTCTTCGCAGTGTTCATCAGAGTCGTATCTATCATTGAAATCAAGAATTTTTTGGGTGGATCGTTCAATATAGGGGTAAACTTCTTTTGCCACTTTGGAAACTGACATTCTGCGCTCTTGATCATTATCGACATATCGATAAAGTCTGAAATGCGCATCGGCTGAATAGTCTACGAGTGATTGGCAAAAACGCTTTAATAATTCGACAACAGTGGATGATTTTTCAAAGGGACGATGGACGGCCAGTTCGGAATACAAAGCAAGCATTTGGGTTCGATGGCTGACCAATCTATCGATCGCTTGATGTGATTGGGCGCGTCGTTCTCCAACGGCTGTTGCTTCTGTTGAATGAGTCATCTCAAATCTCCAATTTTGATACATTAATACTTCATAATTCTGGATTTCATCACCCTTCTCTCACGCCGAAATATCACAATATAACCTAAATCGTCTTACTTTACATCATGCTACGGCTTGTTTCAAAAGAAGGTGTTTAGCAGTTGATAAGTCGCTCGCTAATTCACTGGTGAACAGCGTACTAAAATAACGCAACTCTTGCTATATTGACTTTTCAAAAATAATCAAAAATGTGATACACGCCGCACTTTATATACTAAAGTTTGATCGTATGCGCATAAGGTATTTAACGTATATTTTTGCAAACGATTGATTCGATAGTAACGAAAAGCGATCAAAAGCTAGGAGCCTGTCCGAGAATAGAAAGCCTACTGCGGAAAATCTATTTCGGCCCATTTTTTCGAAATGGAGAGTGCTGTTTCAATGTCTCAATATGCTCTAGTACCGCCTTCTGTTCAAGCGCGAGATGACGTTTGATGGCGTGCTTGAAATCTGCATCACGTATCCAATGAGTTGACCATGTTGCGGTGGGCAGAAAACCTCGGCTTATTTTATGTAGGCCTTGTGCGCCGGGTTCAAATTTATACAGTTTTTCCTTGATGGCGTATTCGATGCCTTGATAATAACATAATTCAAAATGCAAGCTGTCGAAAGCTTGTTTACACCCCCAATGACGGCCAAATAGTGTGTCTTGATTGCGGAAACAAATGGCAGCGGCGACATATTCTTGTTGATAGAGCGCCGTTATGACCACAATATTTTCCCCCATCTTTTCTGATAATTCGATAAAAAACTCCAGACTTAAGGTGGGAACACCACCTTTTTTAAAAAAGGTTTCTGCGTAAAACGGGTAAATAAGCGCCCAAGTTCGTCGATCCATATCCGCCCCGTGCAAAACTTCAATTTGTATGCCCGTGGCTGCAACTTTTTGTCTTTCTTTGCGTACATTTTTGCGCTTTCGAGATGAAAAATGCGTTAGAAAATCATCGAAATTGGTATAGTTGTTGTTAGTCCAATGGAACTGGCAATCTACACGATGCAATAGGCCTTCGTTGATCATTAATTGTTTATCTTCGAGAGAAGGAAATAGGCAATGCCAGGATGATATGTTTTGCTCAGCAGCGTATTGGATGATTTTTTGGATGAATTGCTTTTTTAAAACCATTGAATCGTTGTTAATAAACAGCCTTTTCCCAGTAACAGGAGTATATGGAATACAGCTAACGAGCTTAGGATAATATGCCCTACCGGTTCGTTGCAGAGCATCTGCCCAGGCCCAGTCGAAGACGAATTCACCGTAGGAGTTTAGTTTTAAGTATTGCGGCAGAATACCGATGATTTCATTGTTGGGATTTCGCCATACCAAGTGACGAGGTAGCCAACCTAATTCAGGCCCCACACAATGATGTTTTTCGAGTGCGGATAAAAATGGATAGCTATAAAAGGGGTGAGCATCTGCTACGATGGCTTGCCAAGAAGCTTCGTCTATTTCCTGGATTTGAGTTAAAATTTGTAAAGTCATATTTTTTGTGTTTTTAAATTATGTATAGAACCGTGACAGTGTACCTGAATATTAATCAAGATGATTTGCTGCTTTATTATGAAGGAGCAGTCTCCGAAGTGATCACACGTGATAGTAATGGACTAAAAATTCAATTTCCTATTTCTATTCTTAGACCCTTTGTTCTGCATGGCGGAGTTCGTGGTCGTTTTGAAATTTGCTTTGATAGTGCAAATAAATTTATTGATATAAAGAGAGTTTCTTAAATATTCGAATGCTATTTATAAATGTAATATTTCGACAGCTTTGGCCTAGAGTTAACATGAATACTATGCTGGAAAGAATACGAATGACTCAAGTTGGGTTTATGGTATTCATGTTTTTTTCTATGGTTGCTCATTCCACTGAGCTGCCTTCTGGGTCGGAGCGCAGACCTGATTTATCGGTTGATCCCTTTGAGAGCACACGGGAAGCTATAAATAAACTGCCATCACCTGCTACTGGCAAAGATGAAAAAGAACAAGTAGCACCGCTTGGTTCAGATAAATTTCTCGAGTTAAAAGTGCTGTCGCCGCTCGAGCCAAAAGATACATTGCGACTCGATAGCGCTGAAGGCAAGGCGATAACTCAGGGTTTGTCGCTAACGATGGATTATTTTTCTCTTGTATCCGGTGGTGATCCAAGTAAAGATATTAACTCTGGAAGCGCACTACTCTCCCAATATTTTATGCAAATAAATTCTTCGGGTTTAGGTTTATGGCGTAATGGCGTCTTATATTCTCAACTTTCATTTTATGTGCCCGGAACTAACAGTCCAAGCGGAATAGTGGGTGACTTTAATGGCATGAGTAATATTGACAATGGAAATGAAAGCGTCGTTAAACTATTTCAGCTTTGGTATAAGCAGGGCTTTTCTTATAGCAAGTCTGATATTTTATTTGGGTTACACAGTATTGATACAGAGTTTTATCGGACGAAGTATAGTCGATTATTTGTCAATAATTCTTTTCGCATGGGAACAGGACTTCGGTCAGTTGCTAAACCGTCCGCTTATCCAAACACTTCATTGGGTGTGCGTTATAAATCCAAGCTGCTTGCAGATTCCTATATTCAGGCAGGGATTTATGATGGAAGCCCTACGCTAGGTAGTGATCCTAGAGACTTAAGAATTAATAAACGCGAGGGAAGCTTTAATATTGTGGAAACCGGCATAGTACAGAGCGCTCAGGACAAAACTGAGTATCTTAAACTTGCTTTAGGTGCCTGGTATTTATATCAAAATATAACTGAATTTGCAGGCTTATCAGAAAATTTTGATGCAGTGGGAAATCGTGGGCAATTTAATGAGCCAGGAATAGGCGGTTTATATTTTATTGGAGAAGGTGCTGTAGGCGACTCACTAGGTTTGTTTGTTGTAGCGGGACAAACAGAATCTCGAATAGCGAGGGTAAATCGGTTTGCAGCACTCGGGCTCAATTTCAGTGGCTTGATTCCTGGACGCCCTATTGATGTCTTGGGAATTGGGGTTGCGCATAGTCGGCAAAGCGCTGCGTTTATTCAGGCTAACGAAGCGGTGGATTTTGATAATAATGGTGTGGCTGATGATTGTTGCTTTGTCGCAGAAACAACTTTGGAACTAACGTATAAGGTCAAAGTCACTAAATGGCTAGTGATTCAGCCTGATTTTCAATTTATTCATCAGCCTGCTATGTCCTATTTTTTGGGTAATACTTACGTAGTCGGTTTAAGATTACAGTCTGTGTTTTAAATCTTGCGTGAGTTCTAAAAAGACAGGCAATACCTTGTGTACTGCCCGTTCCTTAGTATTAATTCGCTTGCAATGCCCTAATGCGTTCTTCAAGTGGTGGATGTGAACTAAACATTTTTTTCAAGCCAGTGCCTAGGCCACCGGAAATACCAAACGCAACAAGCTGATCAGGCATTGTAGACGGCTGACCTGATGCACGTTGTAGTGCTTGTAATGCTGAAATCATTTTTTCTTTTCCGGCGAGCTGAGCACCGCCTTCATCGGCTTTAAATTCACGTTTGCGGCTAAACCACATCACAATAGAGCTTGCCAGTACACCTAAGATGACTTCAGCGATGATTGCCGTTATCCAGAACGCCGGACCATGTCCGCTTTCATTTTTGAAAACGACTCTATCTACGATGTGCCCAATGATCCGCGAAAGGAAAATGACAAAGGTATTCACCACACCTTGGATAAGTGCCAGGGTGATCATGTCGCCATTTGCGATATGGGCAACCTCGTGACCGATGACTGCTTCTACTTCATCTGAGTTCATATTTTGCAATAAGCCGGTACTCACCGCAACGAGGGCTTTATTGCGCGAGGCTCCCGTGGCAAAAGCGTTAGGTTCTGGTGAGTCAAATACAGCGACTTCAGGCATTCCAATGCCTGCTTCTTGAGCATGTCTTTTGACGGTTTCAAACAGCCATTGCTCAGTTTGGTTGCTAGGCGTTTCAATCACCTGAGCGCCGGTCATGCGTTTCGCGCTCCATTTAGAGATAGCTAAGGAAATAAGCGAGCCGCCAAATCCAAATACCGCTGAAAATATCAGCAATGAATTAAAGTCGATGCCAGAACCTTGCTCATCTAGAATTGAATCTACACCTAGGATTCGCAAAGAAATACTCAAGACCAAAACGATGGCTAGGTTGGTGACTAAAAACAGGAAAATCCGCTTCATTTTTACCTCAAAATTATAGAGTTAATAAGGAGTGTATGACCGATCAATTAGGAAATCGATTCATTTTTTTGTTAGCTACGCTCATTTCTAAATGGGGTTGTCTTATCGTTTTTCAAGTCTTGAAACATCTGATTCAGTGATAACTCCTTGCTAATAATAAAGATAGTAAAAGCTTGCTTATTTTACGCTAAAGTTTTATTGGCCGAGGACGTTATACAGATTACAGAACGGATCCCTCCTCCCTCAGTCCGTTCTGAATTCTTCGCCGGAGCATATTTGCTCCGGCTTTTTTGTGTATTTTGAGAATGGAAAATTGGGTTTATTTTCATTTTATTATCTTTTAAATTTTACTTGTACTGTTCCTGATTTATCCGCTTGTTCTTCCCAAAGTGCGATCGCTTTATCTTGGTAAATATACAAACTGCTGTTACTTATTTGCCCCCCGCTGGTAATTGTTGTTAGCCCAGATAATCCCGTGCGTGCTGAATAGTTTTTGCTTAACAGAGCAAAACCAGAATTAGTCACTGGGTTCTGATATTGGCGCCAGGTAATCATTACGCTGTTATTGGCTTGGGTATATATTCTTGGCTGGTTTGCATCGTATACGTTGTCATTTTCCAATAATGATGCTGCCCCCCATGCATTAGCATTGGTGTCGTATACGCTAATATAAATATTACTAACCTCGGTAGTGTTGTTCCTATCAAGGTCTTTAATATCTTCTTGTTCCCAGGTGGCAATAATACTTGTATTGGCGGCGTGAATATCGGGATTTTGGGCTTGCAATTCACTGTTTTCAATAAGACCTGGGGTTCCCCAAGACATTGAATCAATATTAAATCTGCTTGCCCAGATACTTTCAGTACTGGTTCTGTCTTCTGAATCAGTTTGTTGCCAGATTAGCCACGCATTACCCGCACTATCAGAGCTAATACTCGGGTTTGTTGCATTACCCGAGTCGTTACTAATGACGGTTGATGTTGATTCCCAGACACCCCCTGTATAACGTATTGCATAAATACGATCCAGCGAGAATCCCGCAAATCCATGATCGACGGACTGCCAAGTAATAAACGCATTGTTTAACCCATCAATACTCAGTTTGAATGATTCGACATCAATTATTGCGTCTGATATTCGCGCGGGTGAAACCCAAGTATTATCAGCGGCCATATAATGGCTCGCATAAAGAGTGTATATGGATGAGGCTGCATCCCATTGTCGCCAGACGGCTATCGCATTATTTGCGCTGTCTAATTCCAGGGTGACATTCTTCGCTATTTCTGTGCTTAAATCGAGAACAATTGGAGTAGACCATGTTGCTGTTGATGTGCTGAAACGAGCAGTCCAAACACTGGTTATTACGGGCCCGCATTGGATTTGAGTGCTTTCATTATTGCAAGTGGTTGCGGAGTTTTCAGTAGCAAGATCAATTTGCTGCCACACAGCAATAGCGTCGCCATTGCTATCCATTCTTACTTGCGGATCGATTGCCGGTAATATTCCGCTATTTTCTGAACTTGATATAAGGTCGTTAGCGCTATTGCCATCATTGTCGTTGATTTTTTTTATAGTATGAGTCTCAACCCATGTTCCATTGTGTAATGTGACGGGAGCAGTCCAGACTTTTGATTCAGCACGGTAGAAGCTGTACAGCAAGCTATTGCGTCCGAACTGATAAAACGTGGAAAATGCGTCGACTTCTGTGAGATTGATATTGGCAGGGTCTTCGCGCTCTTCATAAGCGGTTTGTTGCCATATCGCAATGACATTCTGATTAGCGTCAATGGATCCAGTAGCCGAGCCAATGTCAGTTTTCTGACTTACACTAAATGTTTTTGTCCAAGCGTTATCGCCCACACCAAAGCTGCACGAGAAGGCAAAAAGACAGGCAATGATAAGGACTCCTAATCGGATAATTTTTTGCGGTGCAAAACACGTAGTCATTTATTTTATCCTTGTTATAAAAGCTGTCGGTATCCTATCACGATCTAAGGTATTTATTAAAAGCGCGTATTTATGGGTTGCTGTATTATTGCTTTCGTCTGAAGGGCTTTGTATAAATAATCGGCTAATACGATTTTTTTGCACGTAATTCAGAATAAGGCTAAAGGGAGTTTGGAATCAATGTCAGAATGGCGAAATATTGAACAGATTATTACCCGTTATATGGGGGAGTCTTATTCTGTCCAGAGTGTTTCTAAAGTTGCGGGCGGCAGCATTAATTCGAGCTATGTGCTCGCGGATGCAAGCGGACAAAAATATTTTGTGAAAACAAATAAAACAGAATTACACGAGATGTTTGTTGCTGAAACGAGAGGGTTGGCGGAAATAGGAAATACGCAAACTATAGGTGTTCCTAAGTTTGTTGGAGAAGGCAAGGATTCACGGCAATCTTTTTTAATCTTAGAATTTCTTGAGCTGGCTGCATCATCTCGGCGTTCGACAATTGATTTTGCAGAGCAATTAGCACGTATGCATCGGTGTACAAAAAAACAATATGGTTGGTACCAGAATAATACGATTGGCTCGACGCAACAGATCAATACTCACACAGCAGAGTGGGTTTCTTTTTGGCAGGAGCATCGCTTAGGGTTCCAGTTAGCATTAGCGGAAAGCAATGGCTATGGCCAGCGTTTGCAAATAAAAGGGGACAAGTTATTAGCGAATATCCCTGTATTTTTTAATAACCATTTTCCGGAAGCTTCTTTGCTACATGGAGATTTATGGTCAGGTAATTACGGATTTACCCGTGATGGGCATCCTGTCATTTTTGATCCTGCCGTATATTACGGGGATAGGGAAGCAGATATTGCAATGACTGAGTTGTTTGGCAACTTTGGGCGCGACTTCTATGCTTCGTATAATAATGCTTTCCCATTATCAGCGGATTATGCGGTGAGGAAAGCCCTATATAACCTCTACCATATTCTGAATCACTTGAATTTATTTGGTGCAGGCTATTTGTCCCAGGCGGAATCGATGATTGATTATTTGCTGGCTGAAATTAGTTGAATTAATGAGCATCAAAAACATTCGCAATGGGCATTGAGAGCGAAGAACAAAACGACAAGCTTATAATGCGTTGAATATAAAAGAAATATATAATGAACGGCGAGAAACTGGCATGCAGACCTCATCAAAAAGTATGTGGGGGAAATATAGAGTGAAACTATATAGTCTCCTTATCGTCTCCTTAACTTAAACCTAGATTTCACAGTTGACCGCTCTTACCTGGCGGTAACTTATTGAAGTATATAGATTAACTGCGCGCTTGGCATTTCAGCCTGTGGGTGAATCTCGCTACGAATCGAATGCCCCCCTTTGTGACGACGAAAAAGGCATTCTGAGCATTTCATTGTACAATTCATCGTGGTGAGTACTAGCAGAAAAACCCTAAGGCGGTTACAATATCAAATTGATTAAAAAACAATCGGAGCATATGAGTAAGAAAGTTTTTATTAAAACCCATGGATGCCAAATGAACGAGTATGATTCAGCTAAGATGTTGGATGTACTCAATGATTCACATGGAATGGAGTTAACTAACTCTCCGCAAAATGCTGATCTAATCCTCATTAACACCTGTTCAATTCGCGAAAAAGCGCAAGAAAAAGTCTTCTCTCAGCTGGGAATGTGGCGTGAGCTAAAACAACAACGGCCGGATTTGGTCATTGGTGTCGGCGGCTGTGTTGCGAGCCAAGAAGGCAAAGCTATCCGTGAACGAGCGCCTTATGTGGATTTAGTCTTTGGTCCGCAAACGTTACATCGCTTGCCCGAAATGTATGCGCAAAATATCAAGCATAAGCGAGCAGTTGTTGATATTTCATTTCCAGAAATTGAAAAATTTGATCGATTGCCGACCCCTCGTGCCGATGGCCCTACTGCCTTTGTTTCGATTATGGAAGGATGTAGTAAATATTGCACATTTTGCGTAGTTCCTTTCACGCGTGGTGAAGAAGTCAGTCGGCCGCTTGATGATGTACTCAATGAGATTGCTCTGTTGGCGCAACAAGGTGTGAGAGAAATAAATTTGCTGGGACAGAATGTAAATGCTTATCGTGGCATTACGCATGACGGTGATAGTGCAGACCTTAGTTTATTGATGAATTATGTGGCATCGGTAGAGGGCATAGACAGAATTCGTTTTACCACTTCTCATCCCGTAGAGATGTCGGATAGTATTATTCAGGCATTTGCTGAAATCCCGGAGTTAGTGAGTCATTTACATCTGCCCGTGCAAAGTGGTTCCGACAGAATTTTAGCAGCAATGAAAAGAGGTCATACCGCTTTAGAATATAAATCTACGATTCGAAAATTGAGAAAAGCCCGCCCCGACCTCAGCTTGTCTTCAGATTTCATTATTGGATTTCCAGGAGAGACGGATGAAGATTTTGCAGCGAGCATGAATTTGATTGCAGACGTGAGCTTCGATCATTCCTTTAGTTTTGTCTATAGTGCACGACCCGGAACACCTGCATCGAGTTTTGACGATGATATTCCAATCGATGTGAAAAAAAAACGTCTTGCTATATTGCAAGCACGAATTTCTCAAATGGCGACACAGGTCAGTCAATCTATGTTACATACACGCCAGAGGGTGCTGGTGGAAGGCCCTTCAAGAAAAGACCCTGATCACCAACTAGCGGCACGAACCGAAAACAATCGAGTAGTAAACTTTGCTGGAAAGGCGGAGTTAATCGGATTTTTTGTTGATCTCAAAATAACGGAAGTGTTACCGAATTCTTTGCGTGGTGAGTTTATTACGATCAATGATAAATTGGCAACGTCAATGCGTGCATTGGGGCATGAGGTTTCGTGAGTACAGATCTAGAATCAACTCCGCTAGATTCGTTTCCAGAATCATCTGATGCGTCACTAATTTTAGCTAGCGATGTTTCTTTTGAACCGATTGACAATGTGGCATTGGCTAATCTATGTGGTCAATTTGATGAAAACCTCAAGCAAATTGAAAAAAGACTGGATGTTAGTATTAGTCATCGGGGTAACGCCTTTCGGGTTGAAGGTGGAGCTAAAAATACTCGCTTAGCACTTGCAACACTTAATCACTTATATCAGCAATCGCAACAAATGGTTTTATCTCCAAAACAGGTGCAACAGTCATTGCAAGAATCCAATATGAATAATTTATTAGCTGTCAACAAAGATGATGCTAAGTCGGAAACTTTGAAAATACGCCGTAAAGTCATTTTAACGCGTGGTGCGAATCAACGGCAATATATTGAAAAAATACGTAACCAGGATATTAATTTTGGTATTGGCCCAGCCGGGACAGGTAAAACCTATTTGGCAGTGGCTTCGGCGGTTGAAGCATTAGAAAAAGAAGAAATTCGACGTATCATTTTGGTTCGTCCTGCGGTTGAGGCGGGTGAAAAGCTTGGGTTTCTGCCAGGCGACATGGCACAAAAAGTTGATCCCTATCTGCGGCCTTTATACGATGCATTGTATGACATGATGGGATTTGAACAGGTGGGTAAACTAATTGAGCGCAATGTCATTGAAGTTGCACCCCTGGCATTTATGAGAGGCCGGACATTGAATGAGGCTTTTGTGATTCTGGATGAAGCTCAGAATACCACGATTGAGCAAATGAAAATGTTTCTAACGCGGATAGGTTTTGGTTCGACCATTATTGTTACTGGGGATATCACCCAAACTGACTTGCCGTCCCATTGCAAGTCTGGATTGCAACATGTGATGCATATTTTAAAAGATATAAAAAATATCAGTTTCACTTTTTTTGACCAAAAGGACGTCATGCGGCATCCGATTGTGCAGCAAGTCATTGCTGCATACGAAAAGAAAGAGAGAACAGATACTTAGCTGTGATAGACATTCAAATTGCAAGCTCAGATACCCATATTCCAAGCATTGATATGTTGACAGCTTGGGCAAGGGCAGCGGTTAATCTTTTTCCAGAAAATTGCGCGATGAGCATTCGTGTGACGGATGAAAAAGAAATGATTCAGTTGAATAGAGATTATCGCCACATCGATAAAGCAACCAATGTATTGTCTTTCCCTGCTGAATTACCCGACGTAATAAAAGATGTCTTAGCAGAACCTTTGTTAGGTGATATTGTAATTTGTGCTACGATTATTGAGCGTGAAGCTTTTGAGCAGAATAAAAATCTGGAAGCACATTGGGCGCATATTGTTATTCACGGTACTTTACACTTGCTGGGGTATGATCACATAAAGGATGAAGAAGCGGAGAAAATGGAAACACTTGAAATAGAATTGTTAAGTCTATTTGGGTATGCGGATCCTTATAATGATAGGATTAAAGCATGATAAAGGAAGCTCGAACTAACAATCCAGAAGTAAAATCGTGGCTGGATAAAATCAGCCAAGCATTTGGCGGTGGTGAACCGAGAGACCGAGAACAGCTAATTGATTTATTACGCGAGTCTGAGCAGCGAAATTTACTCGACGCAGATGCACTTGCGATGATAGAGGGAGTATTGCAAGTCTCCGAAATGCACGTGCGTGATATTATGGTTCCGCGTTCACAGATGGTTGTGGTAGAACGAGACGTCCTTCTTAAGGAGTTTTTGCCCGCGATATTAGAGTCTGGGCATTCGCGCTTTCCAGTGATCGATGGGAACCGCGATGAGGTGATTGGAATTCTACTGGCCAAGGATTTGTTAACTTGTTTTGCGAATCAAAGTGAAGACACATTTGATATTCGCGATATTATGCGTTCACCAGTGTTTATTCCAGAAAGTAAAAGACTTAATGTGTTATTGAAAGATTTTCGTTCTAATCGTAATCATATGGCGGTAGTCGCCGATGAATTTGGAGGTGTTGCGGGACTGGTGACGATTGAAGATGTTCTCGAGCAAATAGTCGGTGAAATAGAAGACGAGTTTGACGTAGATGATGAGTCATTTATCAAATCTTATAATAGCGATATGTTTTCTGTTAAAGCATTGACTCCTATAGAAGACTTTAATGAACATTTTAATGCTGGCTTTAGCGATGAAGAGTTCGACACAATTGGCGGTCTGGTAATGAATAGTTTTGGACACTTACCAAGGCGCGATGAAATTACTGTGATTAAAGATCATTATCAATTTACGGTGTTGCGTGCAGACAATCGCCGTATCCATTTACTCAAATTACACATTCTTAACAATACAAAGAAAACTCAAAATCATTGTGAACATTAAGCGCATTTTCTCAGGAAAACGAGGAGATCTTGCAGCGCTGGTCGCTGGAAGTAGCTCCGTATTGTCGTTTGCACCTTTTAACTTGGCGCCGCTTATTATTCTTTGCTTCGTGGTTTTTATGTTGTGCTTGTTTTATACCTCTCCGCAGCGGGCATTTTGGCGTGGCTGGCTGTTTGGACTAGGAATGTTTGGCTGGGGAGCATCCTGGGTGCATGTCAGCATGAACGAGTTTGGAGGGGTGGGTATACCTCTTTCTATGTTCTTGACCGTTCTTTTTGTATTATTTATGGCGTTATATCCAGCCCTAATGGCTTGGGCTTCGCGTAGATTATTCAGTGCCTTTAAAGACCAAGCTGGATGGCAATTTTTGTTGATTATTCCAATGCTCTGGGTTCTGGTTGAATGGATTCGTAGTTGGTTGTTTACCGGGTTTCCATGGTTGATTGCGGGCTATAGTCAAATTGATATGCCGTTTTCTGGTTTAGCTCCCTTATTTGGGATTTTTAGCATCAGTTTTGCAATTATGTTATGTGCCGGCTTGATTGCGTTTGTATTAACAGAGGGGCGTCGTAGACTAAAGCTTGTTGCTTCTTCATTCCTGCTTCTTTGGTTGATGACAGGATTGTTAACCCAGGTTGACTGGACTGAGCCTGTTGATGAGGCGTTAACCGTTAGCATGATTCAAGGCAATGTATCACAAGATAAAAAATGGTTACCAGAACAGCGCAAACCAACAATGGACATGTATGCACGATTAAGTCGAGAGAATTGGGATAGTGATTTAATTGTATGGCCAGAAACGGCGATACCCGCGTTCTATCATCAGGTGCTGCCTTATTTACAAGGTATTGGGCAAGAAGCAAGAATGAATGGGTCTGAAATCATTTTAGGCATGCCTATTTATGATCAACGAAAAAAACATTATTATAACAGCATGGTGAGCATTGGCAGGGATACCGGTTTTTATGAAAAAAGGCATCTTGTTCCATTTGGAGAATATCTACCCTTGCCGGGATTGTTTGGCGGCATCATTCAGTATTTTAATATTCCAATGTCCGAATTTAGCCCTGGCGATAGCTCGAAATTACCTCTTCTAAAGGTAGCTGGACACATAGCAGGAATTTCTATCTGCTTTGAAGACGCCTTTGGTGATGAAATTAGTCAAGCACTTCCTGACGCTACACTGCTGATTAATGCTTCTAACGATGCTTGGTTTGGAACATCAATTGCTCCGCATCAACATTTGCAAATTGCAAGAATGCGATCCTTGGAAACAGGACGATATATGATACGTTCAACGAATACAGGGGTGTCAGCAATCATCGATCCCAAAGGAAAGATTCAAAGCGCTTCACCACAATTTGAAACTCACGTTTTAACCGACAAAGTACAACCGATGACAGGAATGACACCTTACGCCATTTTCACCAATGTACCGATTTTGTTTTTACTGATAATGAGTTTTTTTGGAATGTTGATTTACAATAGAAACCTAAAAAAACAACAGGGAAAATAGGGGACAGACCACTATAACACATACCCTTCTCTCTTTTGGAAAATAGCTACGCTGAGAGCAAGATCATGTAACAAAAATAATACGCATGATAAAAGTTTTATCCGATGAGATGCTGCGGGAATTCTATATTCAAAATTCACTCAGATGACGGCTATTTGATTCTTAAATAGATAATTATCATCGATAATGATACTTATCGCTTAATCATTTATTGCGTTTAAAAAGTAGGTTTCTCGACTCTGACAAAATTCTGCAAATTTTCTCTCCCACCAAAAGAGATATTTTCTATATACCGCAAAATTTAAAAGAACCAAAATTCCCGCGTCAACTCGACCCATTGGTTATGCGCTTTTTATGTTTAAGTGTGGCTGATGAGTGATACCCAACAAACCATCTATTGAGATATCTTCATCAATATATTCGAAATGCTCAAATATGATTTTACGTATTTGTTTCTTATAAAGCCGCCAGCCTAGTAGAACAATATAGTCGGCATTGTGATTCTCTCCCTTTGTTTCTCGCATAACACCTAGATAACCAGCCCAACGACAATCCAAAAAAACACCCTGCCTTAAACGGGCTGGTTTATCTATTTATGTATTTTATTGATAATACACAATGAAAGTTAGAAAATATTATTTTTTCTGGATACAAGTATTCTTTGAAAAAACAAAATTAAATATATTAATATGAAACTAAATGAGGAAGCTCCTGAAAATAGTTCACTTGATGAAACAGGCTCTTCAGACCCTATTTCTTCTTTATTTTTTTCCGAAGGTTCATCTAAATTATTTTCCACTATTTCATCAGCTGAAATAGGCAAGCTTTCATCACTTTCAAGAAAAAAATCAATACTCCCTTCAAGATCAGGCTTTGATATATTTAATAATTCCCCTGAATACTGGCTAAAGCTGCAAGTCTCCATGCACAAAGCACCATCATGATACTTTATTGATTAACCCAAATGTATTTGAGGTGAAAACTACATACCCCCCTTCTGCCAAAGGCTCGCGACTTACATACTTTCCATTTATGTCGGTTAAAGCTTGACTGACTAAATCTCCTTTTTCATTATAAAAGTGAAGCCATACTCCTTCAATTGGATCCTTATCACTCTCACTAAAAACAGTACCACTGATTTCAAACCCTTCTTCTAAATAGAAGTCTATTGAGACTTCTCCACTAAGCAAAGAAATATCAATAAGATTGTTACTTAATTCACGACACTCATTAGATGAACAAACCTCACCATTAGCAGTCTCATTTAAATATTTTCCGGTAACAGGACTATAGGCTCGTGTAAATATAAAATATCTTCCTTGCTGCAAACCTACATTTATTCGATATTCACCGTTAATTCCACTCCATCCCTGACCTATATATTCGTTATTTTCACTATAAACGACTACATCCATAAATGAGATTGGGTTACCAGATATTTCATCATAAACAAATAACTTAGTATCAGGCAAAAACTCTCCCGATAATTTATCACTAACGTGGCCTTCAATTTTTCCACCTCTAATTAGTGAAAAATTGATGTCTTGAACAATTTCATCAACTCCAACACTTATCTGTGTGCCAATATTATTCGAAATTCTACAGTTCCATAAGCACACTAAGTTCTCATAAACTTTAGAAATATAACTGTAATTTCTTTCTTCCGATTGGTAAATCTCGATATAAAAAAGATAAGTATCTTCTTTAAGTGGAGCAAAAGATGAGTACATTCCATTAGCATCTGTTTGAATTGAAACACCAAAAGTTTTAGATCTTATATGTACATCTATACCTGGTAACGGTTCACCAGTAATTTCATCTACTACTACGCCTGTTATATTTCCACCCTCAACACTAAATGCAAAAGTGTGAAACAAGAGAACAAAAAGAACAAATATTGAACAATTGATTGAATGTGGTTTCATTTTATTTATTATCATTAACCTTTTCTATATACGAGGCGTAGGCTGGAGGCGAGATGGCACAAGACATCGAAGCCATGTGATCTAACGGCCACCGTAAATGATGCAGCAGCGCAGTGACAGTTCATGCTCTTATCTGGGGAGATCTGCTTAACGAGCGGTCGGTAAACAACCAGTGAGGAGCCTGTGCAGCTTAACAATGCCATGCCCGACCGGGTTAAGGGTTGTTAGCGCAAAATCAGAAACCCGCATTGGAGTCAGTTGGAGCTAATCGGCCAGCTTGCTTTAAACATCTTTGGGAAACGCCCTGTGCGGAGCCGCATGCAGGTGTTGTGGGAGCTGGAGGTTAGAGACCTCCGGCTACCCGATTATAAATTCCTTTCATTTTCTTTGTTGTGCCAGATTCTTAATACATATGTAATTTCTTCTGCGATAAGGTAACGTACTGTATAGTTGGTTATATAAAGATCGCGGATTTGCTCTGGATCAGGGGCTTTCAAAACGGGTAGCCCAATTTTTGGAAATTGCTTCAGCCTTTCAACACCCTCTTGAAGATCTATTGCTATTCGACGGGCTGCGAATGGGTTCTTCACCTCTACAAATTCCACCACTCTTTGGAGATCATCGATTGACTCCGGCGAAAACCTTATTCTCATAATTTAGGTGGAGATTTACGATCCTTGGTGCCCCAGCTATTCAACCAGGCATTCACATCCGATTCATCAATGGATTTACCTGCCTTAATGGATTCAAGCGCTTTGAGTGTATCCTGCCACCTTGAGTCTTCCAGTGATTGTCTTGCAAGAAACTCCTTAATAGCTTGATTTATAATATAATTTTTACTCCTATCAAGCTTCTTTGCAAGGGATTCCAGCGGTTTCTCAACATCGTCAGTAATCCGAATACTCGTAATGCTCATAAACTAGCCTTAATGTAGTGATTTGTAATACATACTAGTACAATCAAGGCGATATGGCTAGAGGAATTTATAACAGTTTTATTCTAACGAAGGTTAACACCATCCTCTCCAAGGTTATTTTTCACCAACAAAATCATATCACTCAATTAATGCCTATAAAACAATAGCTTGAAATAATTACTTTAGATTAACCAAGGAAATAGCGTGAACTGCTGCCTATCTCTCTGGTGGCCTATTTTTTCACACTTCTTCGAATAATGTTAAAAATACCGATAAAACAGCTAGGGTCTGTAAAAATAAGAGACTCGTATGGACGATATTACAGTATTGATTCCTGCCAGACCTGTGAAACTCATTAATCGCTTGCGTGCGTATATTCGTACAGAAAACTTGGCTTACAAAACTGAAAAAACATATATTCAGTGGACATTAGCATTTATTTACTTTCACAATAAACGTCATCCTGAGGAGATGGGAGAAAAAGAAATTACTGAATTCCTAAATCATTTGGCTGTAGTCCATAATGTTTCCAAGAATACGCAAAAGACGGCTCTCAATTCTTTGGTTTTTCTTTATAAGCGATTTTTAAAATGAATCATTAGAGTTGCATATAAAACAGTGGTTCGCACACATTTTCCTACAAGGACGTAGGTATGTGGCGTGAGCAGGAGCGGAAGCCACCTGCCATTCGTTTGCAACGAGACTCCTTGAGAGTGGTTATGATATTAGAACCATTCAAGAACTTCTGGGACATGCAGATGTTCAGACGACTGAAATTTATACTCACGTAATTAATCGGAGTGGGCGTGGTATTGTCAGTCCGGTGGATGTTTAAATACTGCATCCATTAACAACTTCTTTTTTATACCTATGGCGTATTGTGCCTGCGTTGAATAGATGTTGCTGAGCTTAATGAAAGAAGTTATTTAATATTTTCAAACTCCATTCAGGATTTAATGTCATCATATTATGTCCCATTTTTTCTGCTTTTACATGAACAGTTTGAGCAGGTAGCTTTGGAATATGATGTTTTTCCTGGAACTCATATCCAAATAGGCTGCATTCACTGCTGATTAACATTATCTCGCCGGTATAGCTAGCTGAACCTTCTGTTAAGTCATACGTAAACAAGCTTGGGTCATCCATTATTGGCCGCAGCATTTGATTGAAAGCTTCATAGCCTCCGCGCTTGAAACTATTTTCAGGCATTGCTTCCCCTGCACACTGATAAGGGCCGCCGGGTTTATTGCGATTTAATATTTTACTCATGACATAGTCAAAGCCTTCATGTCCATCGTCTTTATTGACCAATGGATACACCGAAATATAGCCTATGAGTGCAAACACATCAGAGATTGATTGTGAGTCTTTCATCATTTTCACAAATGCTTTTGCGGCTTCAACATCCAACATTCCCGGTTCAATAATAACCGCCTGGGATACTTCTTCTGGATAGGCCGATAAGTAAGCGGTAACCAACATTCCTCCCCATGAATGACCAATAAGTCTCACCGGAGTATCGCCTGAAAACTTTTTTACCATCGCACGTAAGTCATCTATATTTTGCGCGACTGTTAAGTGTTTTTTATCAACTCTTGGGGATAAGCCACTGCCGCGTTGATCATAAAATATTATTCGATATTGTGGTGATAAGCCTTTTAAGGACTTGAGATATTCATAATCCCCACCTGGCCCTCCATGAACAACAATAATAGGCTCTAATTCTGGGCTGCCAAATATTTCGGTATGAAATTTGTACCCGTCTATTTCTTCATAAGGCAAAGAATGGTCAAATTCAATTGTTTTTGGTATCTGCACACAAGCGTTTAGCCCTATGAATAATAAGCAAAAAATCAGACGGGTAAATTTTATGGTACTCATGACATCTGCTCCTGAATAATAAAAATTTATTTGGTCACTGGCCATTGAATATTCGCCACCTTATCTAATAGCGTCTCACCCATTGCTCTGCCGAGATAAGTACTGTTTGCCATTACGACAATGCTCAATGATTCTTCCGGGTAAATGCGCGCCACACACACAAATGCAGCCCCAGCTCCTCCATGCGTAAGATAGGTTCTCCCGTCCTTTTCTAGATAAAACCAACCCAATGCAAATTTTTGCTTGGACTGAGCGCCCATTGGGTTTGAATCAACCTCTACGACGGGATTAAACATAAAATCAATACTTTCTGGCGAAAGAATTTGCGGCGAACTTTTGTCGATGAGGGACACCAAAAATGTTGAATAGTCTAGCGCTGAGCCAATCAATCCGGTTGGCCCGTTTTGATCGGAGTAAACATGATTAAACCAGTAGCGACCTTCTGTTTTTTCTCTAATGGCTTTGTCTTTATCAATATACATGAAAGCAAGAATACTCATGAAGTCGACGGGATGTGATCCGGTCGCTTCAACTTTTTTCATTGCATCTGTGTAAATGAAATCCGTATTATTCATCCCCAATGGGTTTAATACATTCAGGCGCACATAGTCTTCATAACTCAAACCGGATGTTTTTTCGATAACAGCGGCTAGCGCAATAAAAGCCAGATTGGAATAATGTCCTGCAACACCGGGGGTTTCATTGAGTTCCGAATGATCGGGCAATGTGCGTTTAAGCAATTCGGTCTGATTAAGATGAGGATCTCCGTCATAGTGTATCCACCCAAGGATTTCCATACCGATGTCACCCAGTCCTGAGCTATGACTCAATAAGTCTTTAATTTGTACCTTTCGATCATCTGCATGCGCCGACTTGGGCTTAAAAAAACGGAGATGTTTTTCAACGGGATCATCGAGTTTTAATCTACCTTGTTCGCTCAATTGCAATATTGCAACAGCGGTCACCGGCTTGGTTAACGACCACCACTGATAAACGGTTTCCGGCGATGCTTTCTTGTTAAGCGGCTTATCCGCAAAACCGAAGCCTTTTTTATAAAGAGACTTCGCATTTTTTGTGACGACTATGCTCAGACCGGGTGGCTCACCTTGCATAACGAGATTTTGCAAATACACATCCAGATCAGCTGACGTGCGAATGTTTTCGGTTGCCGGTAATTTGGGTGGCAATATTGTGCAATTGCTTATCACGATGAGAAATAGCAATACCGATACTATTTTTAACTTTTTCATCAATACCAACTCCCACTTTTTTTCACCTGAATAACGTAAATATTATTTACACTGTTCGGTCGTAGAGCTAAAAAATCGACCACTAAGACAATCCCTTGAGAAATATTTCGATGGCTCTGCGATCAGCCGTTGCAAAATCAGCGTCAAAATCCTTTAATACCGTGCTTCGAAGCATCGCAATCCCATGTAAGAGCGCCCAAAAGTTGTACGACAAGGTTTCAGCTTGATCTTGCGCAGAAGCCTTTATTACGCCCGACTCTAAGCCTTTAGCCATGGCTTTCAATAAGATGTTATACGGATCAGCGTCTTCGACAGGTTCTTGTAATGACTGGCGTTTTGAGGGTATAAAGTTAAAAATCAAGCGATAATATTCAGGATTTTTCTGGGCAAAACCAAGGTAAGCCAGGCCGAGTTTTGCTAAATATTCCCGTTGCGGCAAATCACTCGCTACCGTATTCAGAGTCACCGCTAACCGCTTGAATCCGATCTGGCATAATGCCGCGATAATGGCTTCCTTATCACGAAAGTATTCATACAAACCTGCAGGTGAATAATCTACCCGACGCGCAACTTCACGTAGTGAAAACTGGTCGGGGCCTTTTTCGATCACCAGCGCCAAGGCCGCATCGAGAATAGCTTGTTTAGTACGCAGATGCCGTCGAGCACTGGTTGAAGGCTTGGCTGACAAGAAAATTACCGTCGTTATTTATTCGAACACTGTTAGATAATAACTCAATGTTCGCATTTTGTCCAGCATTATGATGCCTATTTGCACAATGCACTGCCACTGACAGCAGCAAGCCACTCTTGGCCGCTCGAAAACTCAAAAATCATCCTAAAATCGGCCATTGGACGGCGTGAATAATAGGTTTTAAAATTTAGCATCATGATAAACATTCTGCACGTCATCTAAATCATTTAGCATAGCCAGAAACTTTTCAAACAGAGCAACATCATCACCTGAAATTGACGTATGGTTTTGTGGTAAGAATTGAATCTCATCGACTTCAAAATCAATTTCACCCAAGGCATCTAAGAGTGCTATTTTAGCTTTTGAGTATTCAGTGTGTGGCGCAAAGACTGTTAATTTCCCATCAGCGCTTTCAATATCGGTAACATCCACATCAGCGGACAACAATGCGTCTAGCACTGCGTCTTCATCATCTCCCTTAAATACAAGTATCGCGTCATGATCAAACATATGGCTCACACTGCCTTGGCTCGCAATTTTGCACTTTGTTTTGGTAAAACATTGGCGCACATCACCAAAAGTACGGTTCGGGTTGTCGGTAAGACAATCCACAATCACCATGCAACCACCAGGACCAAATCCTTCATAACGAGCTGGAGCGAAGTTTTCTCCGCCACCACCTTTTGCTTTCTCTATAGCTTTATCGATCACATGCGTAGGCACCTGGTCTTTTTTGGCGCGTTCGATCATTCCACGTAATGCTAAATTGCCCTCAGGGTCTATTCCACCTGCTTTCGCACAGACATAAATTTCACGACCATATTTGCTATAAACCTTTGCCTTAGCATCTGAGGTCTTCGCCATTGATTCTTTACGGTTTTGGTAAGCTCGGCCCATAACACAACTACTCCAAATAATAAGGGGAAAAACATGAATACTTAGATTTTACCGCAACTCTGAGCAAGCAACACTTGTTATCTTGGCTCTAGGAAAATAGATTTTTCGGATCAACTAATCCATTCAAATTATCCGCCACATATCTTTTCATTATAATTAATCAATAACCAGATTTTTTGCGCCATTTCTGATATACTATTTGTTATATTTTTGTAATTTCTAATTATTGCGCACATCGGTCTGCGCCAGTTTTTACCGCGGTAATCCTACTGATTCACCTCGAAACATACAGTTTCTGCCTAGACCGCTCCAAACTATTATTGGATATAGGCTGATTCTCTGGAGAACACCTTAGCATGTCATTTGAGTCCCTCGGCCTAAGAGCTGAACTACTTCGCGCTGTATCAGAAAAGGGCTACGCTGCCCCATCCCCCATTCAACAACAAGCCATCCCCCCTATCCTAGAAGGTCGCGACATTATGGGAGGCGCACAAACAGGAACCGGAAAAACAGCAGGGTTTACGCTTCCTCTACTGCACAGACTCAGCAATACTCGCTCCCCCCAAAAAGGCCGACGACCTATTCGTGCACTGATTCTTACGCCCACACGAGAACTCGCGGCCCAAGTTGCAGAGAGCGTACGCATTTATGGCAAGTATTTACCCCTTCGCTCCTCTGTCATATTTGGCGGCGTTAGTATTAACCCGCAGATACAAAAATTGCGAGCCGGAGTAGACATCTTAATCGCAACACCCGGCAGATTACTGGATCACATTAGTCAAAAAACAGTGGATCTCTCCGCGGTTGAAATTCTCGTACTTGACGAAGCCGATCGCATGCTTGATATGGGTTTTATTCATGATATTCGCAAAGTTCTTGCACTACTTACAGAACAAAAACAAACCTTATTGTTTTCCGCAACATTTTCAAATGATATTAAACGCCTAGCAAACAAGCTATTAAAATCACCCACTTTGGTTGAAGTTGCGCGCCACAATACAGCATCAGAAAGTGTCTCTCAGATTATTCACCCGGTAGACAAAACTCGCAAACGCGCACTGCTTTCCTATTTAATTGCTAGCAATAACTGGAAACAAGTCTTGGTATTCAGTCGCACTAAACACGGCGCTAATCGTCTTGCAGAGCAATTAATGACTGACGGCATTACTGCTGCGGCGATTCATGGCAATAAAAGCCAGGGGGCACGTACCAAAGCATTAGCCGATTTTAAATCCAACAAGGTTCGTGTTTTAGTTGCAACAGATATCGCAGCACGCGGTCTCGACATCGATCAATTACCACATGTGGTTAATTTTGACTTACCCAATGTAGCGGAAGATTATGTTCACCGTATAGGCCGCACCGGACGCGCCGGAAATGAAGGCGAAGCAATGTCACTCGTTTGTATTGATGAGCTGAAATTACTGCGCGATATTGAGCGCCTTATTAAACGCGAGATCCCTAAAGTAATCGTGAAAGACTTCGAACCTGACCCATCGATTAAAGCGGAACCGATTAATATGGGTGGAAACAAGCAAGCTGCGAGAAATCAAAATAGGAGAAAACCAACATCTTCGCAAAATAATCAACGTCGCCCTTTCAGCGGAAACTCAAATAAACAAAGTCGATCAAGAACTCGCTAAGAGATGGGCGCGCAAGAATCTATACTTCAATCGCCATCACCACAGCATCTTCTCGACCAGACTTTGCAGGGTAATAGTTTTTACGTAGACTGATTTCATTAAACCCCATAGCTTCATAAAGACATATCGCCGATAAGTTCGAGGGACGAACCTCTAAGAAGACTGAATTCACTTTATTTTTTTTTGCGATTTCAATGAGATGATTCATCATTTTTCGGCCATAGCCTTGCCTTCTCTGCTTGGCATTAACACACACATTAAAGATATGCGCTTCTCCAGCAGCAATAGACATCAGCCCATATACAAAAATTTCGCTATCATCCAGAAAAACTTCTGCGGTATAACCTACTCGGAGACAGTCTTCAAAAATACCAAGAGTCCAAGGATACTCATGCCCTTCGTTTTCCAACCGTAAAACGCTTGCTAAGTCTTCAGCGGTCATTGCGCGAATTACTAAGCTTTTATTCAATGCTTACTCAATTATTTAAAATGGCCAATACACGTAAAAGATCTTGCCAGGATTTTCGCTTTTCTGATGGGCTGCGCAGTAAATATGCGGGATGATAGGTTGCCACTAGTGGAATATTTAGCGCTCCAAAATAATGAACTTGTCCTCGTAAACGACCTATTTTTTCTTTGCTATTTAAAAGATTTTGGGTGGATATTCGCCCTACAGAAAGGATCACTTTAGGCTGAATCAATTTAATTTGCTGGAGCAAATAGGTATTACACTCTGCGACTTCTTCGGGCCTAGGATCTCTATTGCCTGGAGGCCGACATTTTAGAATGTTCGCAATAAAAACTTGCTCGCGTTTAAAGCCTACTGCAAATAACATTTCATCGAGTAATTTTCCGGCACGTCCAACAAACGGCTGGCCTTGTTTATCCTCGTCTGCGCCTGGAGCCTCTCCAATGACCATGCAATTCGCCCGTTGATCACCCACGCCAAATACGGTGTTAATTCGTGTTTGCGATAAATGGCATTGCTGACAATGCGAAACTTTTTTGACCAGCATCTCCCATTTAGCTTTATCAGTTTGCTGCTCACTAGCTTCTCGATGAGGATCTCGAAATGCATCTGCAGCAACCGCTGTTTTATCGATAATAGCTTGTTCTTCTAATCTTTCACTCGGTCTAGATTCAACGAGCAAAGGCTCAAGAGATACGTTTTTTTGTTCTGAAAAAAAACCAGGACGAGCCTCCCAACAGGAGATACCCATGGCATCAAGATATTGTTGTTGACGATGATCTAGCGACATTGCATTAGCTTATACATCACCACGCTGAGGATGCGATTTTTTTTCTACTTGTGACAATTTATTCAAGGCATTGATATAGGCTTTCGCTGAAGCAATGACAATATCGGTATCTGCACCTTGACCATTAACCACACGTCCTGACTTTTCCAAGCGTACCGTAACTTCTCCTTGCGCGTCAGTACCACTGGTTATTGCATTAACCGAATAGAGTTGTAATTTTGTTGCACTTTTTACGATGCATTCTATCGCTTTAAATGATGCATCAACAGGCCCACCACCCGTTGCTTCAGCCGAATGCTCTCCTGCATTAACCCGCAGGGTGATTGCAGCCTTTGGAACCTCCCCTGTTTCAGAGCAAACCTTTAACGCAATAAGTTTTACTTCCTCATTGTCCGTCTCCAAGCCCGCTCCCGTCACCAAGGCTTGTAAGTCCTCATCAAAAATATCGTGCTTTCGATCGGCCAAACTTTTAAACCGGAAAAATGCGCTATTCAATTCTTCTTCGGACTTAAATTCAATACTGAGTTCTTTCATTCTGGAACGAAACGCATTACGTCCAGAATGCTTTCCTAAAACCATTTTATTCGCTGTCCAGCCAACATCTTCAGCTAACATAATTTCATACGTTTCACGATTTTTTAATACACCATCTTGATGAATCCCTGATTCATGGGCAAATGCATTAGCGCCCACAATGGCTTTATTCGGTTGAATAGCAAAACCGGTGATACTTGAAACTAAGCGGGAGCTTGCTACGATTTGCGTTGTATCTAGTGTAGAAGCACATGCAAACACATCTTTACGTGTTTTAACCGCCATCACCACTTCTTCCAATGAAGCATTACCTGCGCGCTCACCGAGTCCATTTATAGTACATTCGACCTGTCTTGCACCATTCATCACGGCAGACAGAGAGTTTGCCACCGCTAAGCCCAAGTCGTTATGACAGTGTACAGAGAATATCGCTTTATCCGCATTTGGGATTTTTTCGATAAGGTTTTTTATTAAGCGTCCAAATTGATCGGGGACGTTATAGCCCACAGTATCTGGGATATTAATCGTGCTCGCACCTTCGTCGATTACCGCTTCGATGATGCGACAGAGAAAATCTAATTCAGACCGACCCGCATCTTCTGGAGAAAACTCCACATTATCGGTAAATTTTCGCGCCCTTTTAACCGCTCGAATGGCTTGCTCAACCACTTGATTGGGCTGCATTCTCAGCTTCATTTTCATGTGAATCGGGGAAGTCGCGATAAAAGTATGAATACGCCCTTGCTGTGCAGGTTTGAGGGCTTCGCCAGCAATATCAATATCTTTATCTAGGGCGCGGGCCAAGCCACAAACCACGCTGTCTTTTATCTCCTGCGCTACGGCTTTAACAGCCGCAAAATCGCCCTGGCTCGCAATGGGAAACCCGGCTTCGATAATGTCTACCCGCATTCGCTCTAAAGACTTTGCAATGCGAACCTTCTCATCCTTAGTCATGGAGGCCCCTGGGCTCTGCTCTCCATCACGTAATGTGGTATCAAAAATAATTAATTTATCACTCATAAGCCTGTCCAGTGTCGTTATTCATCCGGGGTATTGCGCCGTTCTTCCCGTCTCTGACGCAGCCCAACCAGGGTCACTACAGGGCCTGAAAGGGCGTAAACAATAAATATAAAAAATAACACTTTAGCCGGGTCAATTGAAATAAATACAAAAACCAGAACTGCTAATAATAAGGTAACAAATGGGACTTTTCCCTTTAAATCTAATCCCTTGAAACTATAATACCGAAAATTACTAACCATCATCACGCCACCCAATACGCTAATCACTAACGCAACCACACCGATCCCTAGAGGGTCTAACTCATACTCCACACCAATCCAAACAAACCCCGCAACCATGGCGGCGGCAGAAGGACTCGGTAAACCTTGAAAAAAGCGCTTATCAACGGTTTCTACTTGCGTATTGAATCTCGCAAGCCGTAATGCCGCACCCGCCACATAGAGAAAAGAAGCCAACCAACCTAGCTTGCCTAAATACTGTAGCGACCAAAGATAAATAACTAAGGCCGGTGCAACGCCAAATGAAACCATATCGGCAAGACTATCGTATTGCATGCCAAATTCAGTCGCGGTATTGGTAAGTCGCGCTACACGCCCATCTAAACCATCTAATACCATTGCGACAAAAATAGCGACTGCAGCCGTCTCAAAATGGCCATTTATTGCGGAGACAACGGCGTAATATCCTGCAAACAAACACCCTGTCGTAAATAAATTCGGCAACAAATAGATGCCACGTCTTTTTTTGGGTTTTTCTTTTTGATCCGTCATAATCCAGATTGAAATCAATTAGGTATTCTTAAGAGCGATTCAGAAATAGAAAAGGGCGTATTCAAAACGCCCTTTTCTCCTTGATCTAAGCCTGTTTATTAATAAACTTAGTTTTTAGATTTGTCTACAATTTTATTAATCCAAGGCATCATTTCTCGCAGACTTGAACCAACCTGTTCAATCGGATGCGCAGCATTTAATCGGCGCTGAGCCGTCATTGAAGGATAATTGGATTGGCCTTCCAAAATAAAGTTTTTTGCATACTCGCCTGATTGAATATTCGCCAATGCTTCACGCATCGCAGCACGACTTTCATTATTGATAATTTTAGGCCCCGTAACGTATTCACCATACTCTGCATTATTCGAAATCGAATAATTCATATTGGCAATACCGCCCTCATACATTAGATCAACAATTAGTTTTAATTCATGCAAGCATTCAAAGTATGCCATTTCAGGGGCATAGCCAGCTTCGGTCAATGTTTCAAATCCCGCTTTTACCAATTCAACCGCTCCACCACACAGTACAGCCTGCTCACCAAACAAATCCGTTTCTGTTTCATCTTTAAACGTGGTTTCAATAATCCCGGTACGGCCACCTCCTATTGCAGACGCATAAGATAAGGCCATTGCTTTTGCTTTGCCGCTCGCATCTTGAAAAATGGCGATAAGATCAGGAATTCCGCCGCCTTTAGTGAATTCATTTCTGACCGTATGACCTGGCGCTTTCGGCGCGATCATGATGACATCTAGATCTGCACGCGGTACCACTTGGTTGTAATGAATCGCAAAACCATGCGCAAACGCTAATGCTGCCCATTTTTTCAGGTTAGGCTCAATTTCATTGGTATATAGCTGTGACTGAAACTCATCTGGCGTAAGCAACATAACAACATCTGCAGCTTTAACCGCCTCAGCAACTGGCTTCACCGTTAATCCTGACGCTTCTGCTTTAGCAACGGATGAAGAACCTGGGCGCAAGCCAACGATGACATTAACACCAGAGTCTTTTAAATTATTGGCATGAGCATGACCCTGAGAACCATAGCCAATGATGGCAACTGTCTTACTTTTAATAATAGAAAGATCTGCATCTTTATCATAATAAACCTTCATTTTTCTCACCTTTTCTTGCTAATCAAAATTCTTCTATACGAGTTATCGTGTCAGAAAAGCAAATATCAAAGCACTAAACTTCTATCGCCCCTCGCAATACCTGAAATTCCGGTACGTACCACTTCAATGATATTAGTCTCTTCAATTGAACTTACGAAAGCATCAATTTTATCTCCAGTCCCCGTTAACTCAATCGTATAACTAGAGGGTGTCACATCAATAATTTTGCCTCGAAAAATATCGGTTAAGCGCTTGTATTCGTCTCTAGACTTACCTTTTGCACTTACTTTAATCATCATCATTTCGCGTTCAATATGCGCACCCTCACTTAAGTCGATTAAACGCACAACATCTACTAGCTTATTTAATTGCTTGATAATTTGCTCAATTATTTCTTCTGAACCACGCGTTACCAAGGTCAATCGAGACAAGGATACATCTTCTGTAGGAGCTACCGTTAACGACTCTATGTTATAACCACGCGCTGAAAACAATCCGGCAACTCGCGATAATGCTCCCGCTTCGTTTTCCATGAGTATGGATATGATATGCCTCATTATGCCAGCTCCCTAACACCGGACATACGCATGTCATTATGTGCTTTTCCTGCTTCAATCATTGGATAAACGTTTTCTGCTTGATCCGTCACAAAATTCATAAAAACTAAGCGGTCTTTTAATGCAAAAGCTTCTTGCAACGCGCCTTCAATATCCCCCGGCTTTTCGATATTCATTCCCACATGACCATAAGCCTCGGCCAGTTTCATAAAATCGGGCAAAGCTTCCATATACGACATGGAATATCGGCCCTCATAGGAAAACTCCTGCCATTGCCGCACCATGCCGAGATAACGATTATTTAAGTTAATAATTTTAATCGGCAAATGATATTGCAGACAGGTGGAAAGTTCTTGAATACACATTTGGATACTGCCTTCCCCGGTGACACAGGCCACTGTTTCTTTGGGATAAGCTAGCTGCACTCCCATCGCCGCAGGCAAACCAAAGCCCATTGTTCCCAGTCCTCCCGAATTAATCCAACGGTTGGGTTTGTTAAACTTATAATATTGTGCAGCCCACATTTGATGTTGCCCAACATCAGATGTCACATAGGCATTATGCTTTGTCACTTCTGACAACATCTCAATAACGTTTTGTGGTTTTATTAAATCACTGGTTTTATCATAAGCAAGGCAATCTTTGGCACGCCAGTCCGCTATTTGCAACCACCATTTTTTCAATGCTTCTTGGTCTATCTGTTTCTTTTTTTCAACTAAGAGCTTAAGTAGCTCTTTGAGAACAATCTTTACATCCCCAACAATTGGCACATCAACCTTCACATTTTTTGAGATGGAAGCCGGGTCAATATCAATGTGAACAATCTTAGCGGTTGGACAAAATTCCGATAATTTACCAGTAACCCGATCATCAAAACGCGCACCAATCGCAATTAATACATCGCACTCATGCATCGCCATATTCGCTTCATAAGTACCATGCATGCCCAGCATACCGAGATTTTGTTTGTCGGTCGCAGGATATGAACCCAGGCCCATCAAGGTATTTGTAATCGGGTAATTAAGCTTTTGCGTAAATTCAGTTAATTCTTTTGAGGCCTCAGCCAGTACCACGCCACCACCGCTGTAGATCATTGGGCGCTTAGCCGAAACTATCAAATCTGCCGCTTTTCGGTTTTGACCGGGATGGCCTTTTATGACGGGATTATAAGAACGAATCTCTACCTTTTTAGGGTATTCATAAGCAATTTTAATCTTCGGCTCGGTCATATCTTTTGGGATATCAACAACAACAGGCCCCGGCCGACCCGTACTTGCTAAATAAAATGCCTTTTTCAAAGTTATTGCTAAATCATCAATATTTTTGACGAGAAAATTATGCTTAACACAAGGGCGAGTTATTCCCACCGCATCAACCTCTTGGAATGCGTCACTACCAATCACGGGAGTTGGGACTTGGCCAGTGATAACCACCATTGGAATAGAATCAAGAAACGCAGTGGCAATGCCAGTAACCGCATTAGTAGCGCCCGGCCCTGACGTTACCAATACCACCCCAGGTTTACCTGTAGCTCGCGCATAACCATCAGCCGCATGGGTTGCTGCTTGCTCATGCCGGACTAAAATGTGCTGCACATGCTCTTGTCGGTAAATTGCATCATAAATATGTAATACTGAGCCACCGGGATAGCCAAAAACGAATTCTACGCCCTCATCTTTCAAGAACTGTATTACTATTTCACCGCCACTTAATTCCACTTAACTCAACTCCTGAAACAATCTTAATTTTGTCACCTAGATCTACCTACAGAGTATAAGATATTGATTCGTGGAGCGAATGACAGCGTTGACCGGAATTCTTAGGGTGGCTTCCGAAACGTCGCCATCGCTAATCAAATCAATAACTCATACTGTCTAAACGTGGCCACACGCAGGATCTAGATGTTAGTCGTTATTCTGCGAACCGCGCATATTATCTTAATTACAGGCCTTTTTCATCTAATTATTCAGGAGTTTATTACAAAAGGGCTAGGACTAAAATATTTCGAGAGCAAGCCTGTAATTTACATGCCATTACCGCAATCAATCTGTTAAGATTCGCGCCAGGATTCGGTGTAACAAAAACCTAATCGAAAACGTCTAAATACAGGCAATCTTATTGACCAATAGAATAGCTGTTTATTTTCCAAGAAATTGTACATGAGCAAACAGAGTAACACCGAAAACACCGTGATAATTCAAGGACTGACGAGTGATGGCCGTAAATTTAGGCCAAGTGATTGGGCAGAGCGAATCAGCGGAATGCTCGCTAGATTTGGAAATGACCATCGAATTATTTACTCCCCCCAATTAAAGCCTGTTGCCATTGAGGGGATAAAATGCATCGCTATGGACGGCAATTTAGAAACACAAAACCCCGAGATCTATAAGCAAGTTATGAACTTTGCAACGCGAAATAATCTAAACATATTGCGCACCGAGCAAATATTTTAAGTTGAGCCGACTGACTCACACCCGCTGATATTCTTCGCCCACTTGCCCAACCTAGACTAAACCCCCAAGATCAATGCGACTATTTAGAGCGTATCACATACCGCATCAGATAACGCCGAATCTCCTGCTATATTATACGCACTTACCTTAAAACATACTTGGTCACCAAACTTAAGACCTAAGTCTTCACCGGCATCAAAAAGAGTACTCGGCGAACTGGCATCAAAGCTATCATCATTGATGGATATTGATTTGACGAGTGCCATCTCACCCTCGCTTGATGAGCCGGAATACAATTTGTAGCCGTTCACATTTTCTTCAATTGGGTTTTGATCCCAAGATAAAGTGAGCACTACACCATCAGCGCAAGCACTACAAGTCACATTAACTGATACGGTAGCCTCAGAAAAATCACCATCGACATCGGTCACTCGATAAATAAACACATCATCACCCACAAAACTACCGCTCGGAACATAGGTCACTTGGTTATTATTGTCCACAGTCGCTGTTCCGTTACTTGGTGATGACCCAATAGTTACCACCACCGGTGTATTGTCAAGACTCGTATCATTCGCCAGCACGTTGATGACTACGCCACTCGTATTATTATCCGCCACACTTGCACTGTCTACGTTCGCCACAGGAACTGCGCATCCCGTACAAGTCACATTGACAGTGACCGAGGCCGTTGCATAATCACCGTCCATATCGGTCACTCGATAAGTAAATACATCGTTGCCCGAAAAACTACCACTTGGAACATAGGTCACCTGGTTATTGTCCACAGTCGCTGTTCCGTTACTTGGTGATGATTCAATCGTCACCACCACCGGTGTATTGTCAAGACTCGTATCATTCGCTAGC